>MDTD01013324.1_pt1 | contig 18607 bp, 16 predicted proteins | sample 811221 | NCBI WGS metagenome assembly MDTD01 (sample SAMN05326646, study PRJNA326480) | marine metagenome | isolation source: seawater | place: Pacific Ocean: South West | collected 2011 | reverse complement strand
GGCTCTGCAGAAGAAGAGGCTGCTGAATTTTTAAAAAAATCAAATATAAAAAAACCAACAATAGGTTTTATCGCTGGTTTAACTGCACCACCAGGAAGAAGAATGGGGCATGCTGGGGCAATAATATCAGGTGGCAAAGGTGGCGCAGAGGATAAAATTGAAATAATGAAATCTGCTGGGATTGAAATATCAAGATCTCCTGCCGATATCGGTAAAACGTTGTATGAAAAAATAAAAAAATAAATATATTTAAGTATAAATTTGATATTTAATTTTTTATGTTAATATAGTTAAAGGTCTATGAATAAAAATAATAACATTTTTGAAAAAACTTCATTTTTGGGCAACAATAGTTCTGAATTTGTAGAAAACTTGTATGCAGAGTATCTCAATGATCCGAGTAATTTACCAGGGCAATGGTTTGATTTTTTTGAAGGCCTTAAAGACCAAAAAGAAAAAATCTTACAAAATGCTAATGGTCCAAGTTGGTCTCCCAAGAAAAAGTTAAAAACTCATAAAGCAATCTTAAATGAGACTTCTCATAATAATAACGGAAATTTAAAAACAGATGAAAATTTTTTAGAGTCAGCTAAAGACTCTGTAAGAGCAAACATGCTTGTCAGAGCTTTTAGGATTAGAGGGCATCTAATGTCAAATTTAGATCCTTTAGGACTTCAAAAAACTAAAGAGCACTCAGAATTAAATCCAGAAACATATGGCTTTTCAAAAAATGATGAAAATAAAAAAATATTTATGGATGGTGTTTTAGGATTAAAAATAGCAACGCTTAAGGAAATTATTTCCCTTTGTAAAAAAACGTATTGTCAAAATATTGGATTTGAATTCATGCATATGTCTGATCCAGAGGAACGAACGTGGATTAGAAATAGAATAGAAGGTAAAGAAAAAGAAATTTTGTTTACTAACAACGGAAAGAGGGCAATATTTAATAAATTAGTCGAGGCAGAAGGATTTGAAAAATTTTTACAAATAAAATTTGTTGGAACAAAAAGATTCGGTTTAGATGGTGGAGAGTCATTAATTCCTGCTCTAGAACAAATAATAAAAAGAGGTGGCCATCTAGGTATCAAAGAAGTCAAAATAGGTATGTCTCACCGGGGACGTTTAAACGTTCTTGCAAATATGATGCAAAAACCTTTTAAAGCGATTTTCAAAGAGTTTTTTGGCCAAAGTGTAACTTCAAAAAGAGACTTTGAGGGAGATGTAAAGTACCACCTTGGGGCTTCTGCGAACAGAGAATTTGATAAAAATTTAGTGCACATTAGTTTAACTGATAATCCCTCTCATCTCGAAGCTGTAAATCCTGTTGTACTAGGACAAGTAAGAGCTAAACAATTTTTTCATAATGACAAAGAAAGAAAAAAAGTTGTTCCTGTTTTGATTCATGGAGATGCCGCGTTTGCAGGACAAGGTGTTGTTGCAGAATGTTTTGCAATGTCTGGTTTACCAGGACATAATACCGGAGGAACAATTCATATTATAGTAAATAACCAAATAGGTTTTACGACTGCTCCTAGATTTGCAAGATCCTCACCGTACCCCTCAGATTTGGCAAAAATGGTGCAAGCACCAATTTTTCATGTCAATGGAGACGACCCAGAAGCTGTTGTTCATTGCGCAAAAATTGCTACTGAGTTTAGACAAAAATTTAACAGAGATGTTGTTATTGATATGGTTTGCTACAGAAGGTTCGGACATAATGAGAGTGACGAACCATCTTTTACGCAACCATTAATGTACAAAGCTATAAAAAAACATCCTACCACACTACAAATATATGGACAAAAATTAACAAATGAAGGTTTAATTTCTCATGAAGATTTTGAAAAAAGTAAGAAAGAATTTAAAGATTTTTTAAATAAAGAATTTACAAACGCAAAAGATTACAAAGTTAAGATGAAATGGTTCGATGGTGTATGGTCTAGATTTAAGCCTGAGATAGGACAAGACCGAAGAGGCCGAACAGGAGTAGAAAAAGTGAATTTAATAGAAATTGGAAAAAAAATCACAAAAATTCCAGAACATCTTAAGATTCATAAAACATTACTTAAGTTATTTTCCAATAAAGCTGAAATGTTTGGAAAGAGTAAACCTATTGACTGGGCGACAGCAGAGTCTCTTGCTTTTGCAACTTTATTAAATGAGGGTTTCTCCGTGAGACTTTCCGGCCAAGATTCTGGTAGAGGGACATTTAGCCAAAGGCATTCAGTATTAAGAAATCAAGATAGTCATGAAAGATATATTCCGTTAAATAATATATCAAAAAAACAAAAAAAATTTGAAATTATTGATAGCCTGTTATCAGAACTAGGCGTTTTAGGATTTGAGTTTGGATACTCTCTTTCAGAGCCTGAAACTTTAGTATTGTGGGAAGCGCAATTCGGTGATTTTTCAAATGGTGCACAAGTAGTGATAGATCAATTTATTTCCTCTGGCGAGTCAAAATGGTCAAGAGCTAGCGGATTAGTAATGTTACTTCCACACGGGTATGAAGGCCAAGGACCAGAACATTCCTCTGCAAGAATTGAGCGATTTTTACAACTATGCGCGCAAGATAATTTACAAGTTGTAAATTGTACAACCCCTGCGAATTATTTCCATGTTCTTAGAAGACAAATGCATAGAAAATTTCGTAAACCTTTAATTGTAATGACGCCCAAATCATTATTAAGGAACAAAAAATGTGTGTCAAATATTGAAGATTTTACAAAAAAAACGAGTTTTCACAGAATTCTTGAAGATCATGCATACAATAGTAAAACAAATCTTATTAAACCAGATAAAGACAAAAAAATAGATCAGGTAGTAATATGTTCTGGAAAAATTTATTTTGATTTAATTGAAGCACGAGAAAAAATAAAAGATAGTAAAACCGTATTTATAAGAATTGAACAATTGTATCCTTTCCCAGTTAAACATCTTGGTAAAATTCTTAAAAGATATAAAAATGCAAAATATTTTTGGTGTCAAGAGGAACCAATGAATATGGGAGCCTGGAATACAGCGAGATATTATATCGACAGAACTTTAGAAATCATTCAAGCAAGAGGCGAAAATGTTAAATATATAGGAAGAAACGCCGCGGCATCACCAGCTACTGGAAATCATAATAAACATCTTGCAGAACAAAAAGAAATATTAGAAAAGGTATTTAGTAGAAAAATATAAATGTCAGAAAAAATTATAGTTCCAACTTTAGGCGAGTCTGTTACTGAAGCAACAGTTTCAAAATGGCTTAAATCCGTAGGAGAAGTTGTTGACTCTGATGAACCTTTAGTAGAGTTAGAAACTGATAAAGTGAATGTCGAAGTACCGTCTCCACTAAGCGGTGTTCTGGAAAAAATTAATGTAAAAGAAGGTCAAACTGTAGAGGTAGGTGCATTATTAGGAAGTGTAAACTCAGAGGCACAGGCCCAAAAAGATGAAGAAACTAATAATAAAGTGGAAGAAAAAAAATATATACCTCCACAAAAAAAAGAGAAAAAGAAAGAAGTTACTTTATTTGATGAACCAGATAAAAATAAAGATACATCTTCTACAAAAAACGGCACTGAACCTTTAATATTAGAAACAGAGGAAGAGGAACCATTAATTTTAAATCAAGAATACTCCCAGAGTAATTTTGATAAAAATACTTTAGAGAAACAAGTAGCACCATCAGCACGTAAGATTGCACTGGAACAAGAAATTGATTTAAAAAAAGTAAAAGGTTCAGGTAAAAGAGGAACTATCCTAAAAGAAGATATTATAAATTTGATGGGCTCAAAACCTCCAAAAAATAAAAGAAAAGAGCAATACGGAGAAGAAGAGAGAATAAGAATGACAAGGTTACGTCTTACAATAGCCAAAAGACTTAAAGAGGCGCAAAATAATGCAGCAATGCTTACAACTTTTAATGAAGTTGACATGTTCGAAATTATCCAAATGAGAAAAAATTACCAATCAGAATTTAAAAAAAATTATGGAATTAAACTTGGTTTTATGTCTTTCTTTGTAAAGTCATGTGTTATAGCTTTAAAAAACTATCCAGCCGTCAATGCAGAAATTCAAGGGGAAGAAATAGTTTATAAAAATTATTATAACTTGAGTTTTGCAGTAGGTACCGACAGAGGTTTAGTAGTGCCAGTTCTTAGAAACTCAGATCAAATGTCTTTTGCAGATATTGAAAAAAATATTTCAGTACTTGGTGAAAAAGCTCGTGAGGGAAAAATAACTATTGAGGATCTACAAGGTGGTACATTTACAATTACAAATGGAGGAATATATGGTTCAATGCTATCAACTCCGATTTTAAATCCACCTCAATCGGGAGTTCTAGGAATGCATAACATTATAGAGAGAGCAGTTGTAAAAGAAGGAAATATTGTAATAAGGCCAATGATGTACCTTGCCTTATCCTATGATCATAGAATAATTGATGGAAAAGAGGCAGTTTCTTTTTTAAAAAATATAAAAGATTCTTTAGAGGATCCAAAAAGGTTATTTTTAAACGTTTAAAATGTCAGAAAATTTTGATTTATTAGTTATTGGCGGGGGCCCAGGAGGATATGTTTGTGCTATAAGAGCTGCACAACTTGGGTTAAAAACAGCATGTGTTGAGTCAAGAGGAACATTAGGCGGGACATGTTTGAATGTAGGATGTATTCCATCAAAGAGTTTGTTAAATCTATCTGAGCTTTATAATAAAGCAAAAAAAAATTTTAATAACTTAGGTATCGAGACCAGTGATGTAAAACTTAATCTTGAAAAGATTATGTCTAATAAAAATAAATCAGTACAGGTTCTAACAAAGGGTGTTGAATTTTTATTTAAAAAAAATAAAGTTAGTTATATTAAGGGAAAAGCTGTATTATTTTCTAAAAATGATGTTGTAGTCTACAATGAGGGAAAAAAAACATCTTATAAATCTAAAAATATTGTAATTGCTACTGGATCCACTCCTACTTCTTTCCCAGGTGTTTCAATTGATGAAAAAGATATAATATCCTCAACAGGGGCAATTTCACTTAAAAAAGTTCCTAGAAAATTAGCTATAATCGGTGGAGGTTATATTGGTTTAGAGATGGGTTCGGTTTGGTCAAGATTAGGTTCAGAGGTAACAGTAATCGAATATTTAGATCATATTACTCCGGGTATGGATAGAGAGGTATCGAGAGAATTTCAGAAAATTCTTGCTAAACAAGGTATTGGTTTTAAACTAGATAGCAAAGTTACTGCAATAAGAAAAGTCAAAACAGGAATTCAAATAGATTACACCAACAATAAATCAAATAAAAAAGAGAAATTTGATTGTGAAAAAGTGTTAATTTCAGTTGGAAGAAAACCATATACTGAGGGACTTAATTTGATAAAAATTGGTGTTAAAAAAGATAATAAAGGCTCAATCGAAGTAGATAAAAATTTTAAAACTTCAGTTTCAAATATTTATGCAATAGGAGATGTAATTAAAGGTCCAATGCTGGCACATAAAGCGGAAGAAGAGGGAATAGCAGTAGCAGAAACACTAGCTGGACAAGCCGGACATGTTAACTACGATGTTATACCTGGTGTTATTTATACATCACCAGAAGTAGCAACAGTTGGAAAAACGGAGGAACAATTGAAAGAAAAAAAAATTTCTTACAAAGTAGGAAAATTTCCTTTTTTGGCTAACTCGAGAGCAAAAGTAAATAATGAGTCAGAAGGGTTTGTAAAAATTTTAGCAGATTCAAAAACAGATAAAATTTTGGGTGTTCATATTATTGGACCACACAGTGGTGATATGATTGCCGAAATGGCTTTAGCAATGGAGTTTGGAGCTAGTGCTGAGGATGTAGCAAGAACTTGTCACGCTCATCCAACACATACTGAGGCTATAAAAGAAGCTGCATTAGCAGTTGATAAGAGACCAATTCATTTTTAGTATTTATTTAAAAGATAATGAAAGTACCTGTTCTTATTCCAAGAATTTTTGATCATCCACATACTTATCTTTCAGGTAAGTTTAATAGACTAAAACCTGGATCTATCGTTTCCGTTCCTTTTGGTAAAGATAGTGAAATAGGTGTTGTTTGGGATAAACATGAAAATACCAATAGAAAATTTAAGTTAAAGGAAATTACACAAAAAAACCAAATATCATTTGATAAAAATCTTATTAGATTTATTAATTGGTTTTCAATATACAACCTAGTCCCAAAGGGGATGGTGTTAAAAATGTTTTTGGGGGACGGATCTTTTCTCAAAAAAAATAAAGATAAATTTGAGGAAACAGTAGTAAGTAAAAAAACAAAATTTAATTTAAGTAAAGAACAAAGAAACTGTCTTGAAAAAATTAATAGTTTTGGAAATAAATTTAATGTAACACTTCTCCAAGGTGTTACAGGATCAGGAAAAACAATTGTTTATTTCGAGAAAATAAAACAAAACATCGATAAAAATAAACAAGTACTACTTTTACTTCCTGAAATTTTTTTGACAAATCAATTTAATAAAAGATTTGAAGATTTTTTTGGTTTTAAACCTGCAATTTGGCACTCGAAAATAAGCAAAAAAAAAAGAAGAATAATTTGGCAAAATATAAATAATGGAAAATTGAAGTTAGTGTTAGGTGCAAGATCTTCTTTATTTTTGCCATTCAAAGATCTCGGTTTAATTATTGTTGATGAAGAACATGATAATTCTTACAAACAAGATGAGGGCATAAGGTATAATGCAAGAGATATGGCAATCTCTAGAGCTTCAATTGAAAATATTCCAATTTTACTTTCAACATCCATTCCGTCTCTTGAAACTTATAATAACGTAAAAATTGGTAAATATAATCTAACCAAATTGGAAAAAAGATATAAAAATTATTCCTTACCTAATGCACAAATAGTACGTTTAAATCTTAATAAAAAAAATAAAAATATTTTAATTGATATAAAAACATTATCTCTTGTAAAAAAATATTTAGAAAATAATCAACAAGTACTTTTCTTTTTAAATAGAAGAGGTTATGCACCCTTTATTATCTGTAGAAAGTGTGGGCTAAAACTTGAATGTCCCAATTGTTCTATTTATTTAACGTATCACAAAAAAATTAATAGAGGCATGTGCCATCATTGTGGACACAAAACTGAAATTAAAAAAATTTGTGAGAAAACAAAATCAAATTGTGAATTTACGATGTTTGGTCTTGGAGTTGAAAAAGTATATCTAGAATTAAAAACTATATTTCCGGAAAAGAAAATAAGTATTATTTCTAGTGATTTCTTATCAAAGAAAAAGGAAGCAAAAGATCTACTCCAAGATATAGAAGAAAATAAAATAAATATTCTTGTAGGGACTCAATTGATTTCTAAAGGATTTAATTTTCCAAACTTAAACTGTATCGTAGTTGTGGATGCAGATTTTTCTGGAAAAGGTTTTGATATAAGGTCAAGCGAAAAAAATATTCAACTTTATAATCAGTTAAGTGGAAGAGCAGGAAGATTTAACAAAGACTCCTTAATTATTTATCAGACATTCGAACCAGCTGGAAATACTTTAAAAAATATCATTAAAAATAATCAAGAAGAATTTCTTGAGGAGGAAAGGCTTTTAAGGAAAGAAAAAAGACTACCTCCTTTTACCAGATTAATTTCTATTATTATTTATTCTAAAAATGAAAAAGATGGTTTTTTAGAAGCACAAAAAATTAAAAAAACTTTATCTATATTAAAAAAAATAGATGTTCTAGGTCCTGTGAGCTCACCAATTTTTAAAATTAAAAATCAGTATAGATTTAGACTTTTGTTAAGATTTGATAGTGGCATTTTTGCACAAAAAGTAGTAGCGAAATTGCTTAAAAAAATAAATATCTCTAAAAAAATAAAACTTACGGTTGATGTTGACCCATTAAATTTTAGTTAAAACTTGATTCAATCACACTTGATCAGAACATTTTCCTATGATACCAAATCCATTAATTTCTAAATCTAACCGTAACAGGAAATAAAATTGAGCGAGAACAAAACTTTTTCAACTGAAATTTTACAAAGGTACGCTCTAGCTTTATATGAGCTATCAAAAGAAAATAATAGAGTGGACGAGTTTGTCTCAAATTTGACTACATTTAAAAAAATTTATGAAAGTAATTCTGATCTAAGAAACTTTATTAAAAATCCAACCAATACAGTTGAAACACAAAAAAATGTTTTTGAGAAGATACTTGATCCTACGAATTTTAACAAAATTCTTAAAAATTTCTTTTTTTTATTAATTTCAAAAAAAAGAATATTTTTTTTAGATAAAATTATTGATGAATTCTTAAAATTGGTTTCATATAAAAAAGGGGAAATTACAGGAAGTATAATAACTCCAAAAAAAATAGATAATAAAACTGTTTCCGAAATAGAAAATGAAATTTCAACAAATATAAAAAGATCAATTAAACTTACAAATAAAATTGATGAAAGTTTAATAGCTGGTGCTGTAGTTCAAATAGGAAGTTTAATGATAGATACATCTATTAAAAATAAATTAAACAAATATAAAAAATTAATGAGTGAATTATAAAAATGGATATTAACCCTTCAGAAATTACAAAAATATTAAAAGAACAGATTAAAAATCTTGGTGAGAAAACTGAAGTATCAGAAATTGGAAAAGTGTTATCAGTTGGGGATGGTATAGCCAGAGTTTATGGTCTTGATAATGTTCAGGCAGGAGAAATGGTTGAGTTTGACGATGGATCAAAAGGAATGGCCTTAAATTTGGAAAGCGACAATGTAGGAATAGTAATTTTTGGAGATGATAAATCAATTAAAGAGGGAGATACTGTAAAACGTACAGGTTCAATTGTTGATGTTCCAGTTGGAAAGGAGTTATTAGGAAGAGTAGTTGATGCGTTGGGAAATCCAATTGATGGAAAAGAACCACTTAAAAAAGGTATTAAAAGAAAAAGGGTAGAAGTAAAAGCACCAGGGATAATTCCAAGAAAATCAGTAAATGAACCTATGCAAACAGGTTTAAAAGCAATTGATAGTTTGATACCAATTGGAAGAGGTCAAAGAGAGCTAATTATTGGTGATAGGCAAACAGGAAAAACTGCAGTTGCTATAGATACAATAATAAATCAAAAAAAAATTAATGAGTCTAATGATGAGAAAAAGAAACTTTATTGTATATATGTTGCTATAGGCCAAAAAAGATCTACTGTAGCACAAATTCTTAAAACACTTCAGGATGCTGGCGCAATGGATTATACGATAATTGTTTCTGCTACAGCGTCTGATCCTGCACCATTACAATTTTTGGCACCATATACTGGATGTACATTTGGCGAATTTTTTAGAGATAATGGAATGCATGCTTTAATTATTTATGATGATCTTTCAAAACAAGCTGTTGCTTATAGACAAATGTCTCTTCTCTTAAGGCGACCACCTGGAAGAGAAGCATATCCCGGTGATGTCTTTTATCTGCATAGTAGATTACTTGAGCGTGCTGCTAAACTTAACGATGATAATGGTGGAGGTTCTTTAACAGCTTTACCTATAATAGAAACTCAAGCTGGCGATGTTTCAGCTTATATACCTACAAATGTTATTTCGATTACAGATGGGCAGATATTTTTGGGTACAGAATTGTTTAATCAAGGTATTAGACCAGCAGTAAACGTAGGTTTATCTGTGTCGAGGGTTGGATCAGCCGCACAAACAAAAGCAATGAAAAAAGTTGCAGGCTCAATTAAACTCGAGCTAGCCCAATATCGTGAAATGGCTGCATTTGCTCAATTTGGATCTGACTTAGATGCTTCAACACAAAAACTTTTAAACAGAGGTTCTAAACTTACTGAGCTATTAAAACAAGATCAGTACAGCCCAATGACAGTAGCAGAGCAAGTTTTAAGTGTATTTGCAGGTGTTAAAGGTTTCTTAGATAGCCTTGATACAGGCCAAATTCGACAATTCGAGAAAGGTTTGTTGGATTTAGTAAAAAGTGAGAGTCCAGAAATATTAGAAAAAATTCAAAAAAGTGGAAAAATTGAGGAAGATACAGAAAAATCTTTATCCGAAATCATTACAAAATATAAGAATAAAAACTTTGGAAAAAAATAATGCCAAGCCTAGATGATCTTAGAAAAAGAATTTCGAGTGTTAAATCAACTCAAAAAATAACAAAAGCTATGAAAATGGTTGCTGCAGCGAAACTAAGAAAAGCACAAGAAATGGCAGAAAAAGGGAGACCATTTAGTGAAAAAATGAACAATATAATTCAAAATTTAAGCAAAACAATTAACGATTCTACAAACGCTCCAAGGCTTTTAGTTGGAACCGGTGAGGATAAAACACACTTGTGCGTTGTAATGACCGCAGACAGGGGGCTATGTGGTGGATTTAATACCAATATTGTTAAAATGGCAAAAAACTATTTTGAAAAAATTTTGAGAAATTCTAAAAGTTTAAAAATTATAACTGTTGGGACCAAAGGATTAGATCAACTTAAAAGAGATTATGGCAAGTATATTGTTAAAAAAATAAATTTTAAAGATAAAAAAAAATTATCCTTTGATGATGCGGAGATGATTGGAAAAGAAATAGTCGAAATGTTTAAAAGTAATAAATTTGATAAATGTGTTATTTTTTTTAATAAATTTAAAAATGTAATGACACAAATACCCCAGGTTCAACAGGTAATACCGGCAAAACAAGATCTCAAATCGGAGACTAATGTGACCTCATCTTATGAATTTGAGCCTGAAGAAGATGAAATATTAGAGGATCTTTTGCCTAAAAATATTTCAACACAAATTTATAAGGGTTTCCTAGAAAACTCCGCAAGCGAACAAGGATCAAGAATGACTGCAATGGATAATGCAACTAGAAATGCTGGTGATTTAGTTGAAAAATTGACTATAAATTACAACAGAAGTAGACAAGCAGCTATTACAAAAGAATTAATTGAGATAATATCAGGAGCAGAAAGTTTATAAAATGAACAAAAATGGAAAGATCATACAAGTTATTGGGGCAGTAGTAGATGTTCAATTTGAAGGAGAATTACCAGAGATATTAACTGCACTAGAAGCAAATAATTCTGGAAATAAATTAATTTTAGAGGTCGCGCAACATCTTGGCGAAAATGGTGTCAGAACTATCGCAATGGATAGTACTGAAGGTTTAAAAAGAGGTGATGTAGTTCAAAATACCGGTGCACCCATAAGTGTCCCTGTTGGACCAGAAACTTTAGGTAGAATTATAAATGTTATAGGTCAACCAATTGATCAAAAGGGTGAAGTGAAAACCAAAGAGAGATGGCCAATACATAGAGAAGCTCCAAAATTTACTGATCAGTCAACCGAAACTGAAATTCTAGAGACAGGGATAAAAGTTATTGATCTATTAGCACCTTATTCCAAAGGAGGTAAAATTGGTTTATTTGGAGGGGCAGGTGTTGGAAAAACAGTTATCATAATGGAGCTTATAAATAATATTGCAAAAGCACATGGTGGCTTTTCAGTATTTGCTGGCGTTGGAGAAAGAACAAGAGAGGGAAATGATTTATATCATGAGATGATAGAGTCCGGGGTAATAAAACCTGATGGAAAAGGATCAAAAGCTGCACTTGTTTATGGTCAAATGAATGAGCCACCCGGAGCCAGAGCCAGAGTTGGATTGACAGGTCTTACCGTAGCAGAATATTTTAGAGATAAAGAGGGCCAGGACGTACTTTTCTTTGTTGACAATATTTTTAGATTCACACAAGCTGGTTCTGAAGTTTCTGCATTGTTAGGAAGAATACCTTCTGCTGTAGGTTACCAGCCTACTTTAGCCACTGATATGGGGAACCTTCAAGAACGAATCACAACAACAGGTAAAGGATCTATTACATCTGTACAAGCAATCTATGTTCCGGCTGATGATTTAACAGATCCAGCGCCAGCTACATCATTTTCACATTTGGATGCAACAACTGTCCTATCTCGACAAATAGCTGAGCTTGGAATTTATCCTGCTGTTGATCCCCTAGACTCAACATCTAGAATATTAGATCCTCGAATTGTCGGCGAAGAGCACTACAGAGTAGCAAGACAGGTTCAAAAAGTTTTACAAACCTACAAATCTCTTCAAGATATAATTGCAATTTTGGGTATGGATGAATTATCAGAAGAAGATAAATTAACAGTTGCAAGAGCTAGAAAAATTCAAAGATTTTTGTCACAACCATTTTTTGTAGCTGAGGTCTTTACAGGAACACCTGGAAAACTAGTTAATTTAGACTCTACAATCAAAGGTTTTGATGCAATATGTAAAGGTGATTATGATCACTTGCCCGAGGCTGCTTTTTACATGGTTGGAACAATAGAAGAGGCTATAGAAAAAGCAGAAAAAATGGCCAAGGATGCAGCTGCTTAATGAACAATGTCTTTAACATTGAAATAATTTCGCCAGAAAGAATAATTTTGTCAGAAAAAATTACCTCTATAACAATCCCAGCTTTTGAAGGTGAGATGACAATCCTTCCAGATCATATACCCATTATAACCTTTTTAAGGCCAGGGTTTATTAATATAACTGGCAATAAAAATATAAAATATTTTGCTGAAGATGGGACGGTTGAGTTTTCCAATAATAGCTTATCATTGTTATCCTCAACTATTAGTGACGTAAAAGATTTTTCAAGGGAGACAATAAACAAATTGATTGAGGAAACTAAACAAAAATTATCTAAAGAAGATATAGATGATAAAATTAGATATATCCTATCTCATAAATTGGATAATCTTCCTAAAATTAAACTATAAAAGGTCTAATTTTATTCAAAAGATCTTGATATAATAACTTTTTAAAATCAACAGCAATTTTCGGAAGTTTATCTGGTTCGACCCATTTCCATTCTATAAATTCGGGATTACTTGTTTTAATATTAATTTCTTCATCTCTTCCAGTGAATTCTAAAACAAACCATTTTTGTTTCTGACCTCTATATTTTCCCTTCCAAATTTTACCAATAAGATAATTTGGCAATCCATATTCCGTCCAATTTTCTATCTCTTTTAGGATTTTAAAGCTCTTAACACTTGTTTCCTCTTCTAGTTCACGTTTAACTGCACTTAAAAGGTTTTCACCTTTATTTACACCGCCCTGAGGCATTTGCCAATTATCATTGTGAGGATGGTCTTTTCTTTTTCCAACTAGTATTTTTTTTTCACTATTAATCAAAATAGCTCCAACACCGATTCTGAGTGGTAATTTGCTTTTATCCATTAAATAGTTAGAAGATTAATCGCATAGTCTAGTTGATTATCAAAATCAGTATTTATCTCAGCGCTTTTTTCATCTTCTTCAACGAATATATCCGGCTCAACTCCAACTTCAGAAATAGATTTTCCGGATGGTAAATAATATTTTGAAACCGTTAATCTCATACCGCCCCCATCACTTAAGGGAATAATTGATTGTACAGAACCTTTTCCATATGTTTTTTCACCAAGAATAATTGCTCTTTTGTGGTCCTTTAGTGCGCCAGCAACAATTTCTGAAGCTGAGGCTGATCCATTATTTATAAGAACTATCAGCGGCTTACCATTTAGTTGATCACCTTTCCTTGCAAAAAATCTTCTATTTTCCATTAATCTTCTTCCTTTTGTAGAAACTATTTCACCATCATTTAAAAAGAAGTCAGTTACATTTATTGCCTGAGTTAAAAGTCCACCAGGGTTGTTTCTTAAATCTAATATATATCCATTTAATCTATTTTTATTTTCAAAATTTTCAATTTTTTTAAGAAGCTGTTTACTACTATTACTATTAAATGATTTTAATCTCAAATAACCAATTTTTTTATCTATTATTTTTGCATCCACAGACTTGACAACAATAATCTCTCTTTTAATTTTTTTAATTAATGCTTTTTTTTCACCTCGTCTTCTTATGGTTAGTTCTATCGAAGAACCAACTGGGCCTCTCATTAATTTTACAGCTTCCAAAAGAGATTTACCCTGAACTTGGGTATTACCTATTTTTATAATGTAGTCTCCTGCTTTAATACCCACCCTTGATGCAGGAGTATCATCAATAGGTGAAATAACTTTTACAACACCGGACTCCATCCCAATCTCTATTCCTAGTCCACCAAATTTGCCCTGAGTATCAGTTTGCATATTTTTAAAAAGTTCAGGGCTCATATATGCTGAATAAGGGTCTAATGATTGAAGAACACCATTGATTGCAGAATCTATCACTTCAGATTGATCAACATCCTCAACGTATTCTTTCTTAATTTTTTCTAATACCTCTCCAAATAAATCTATTTTTTCATATATATTTGAAGACTCTTTTGCGCTTAAATTACCCACAAAAAAAGATAATATGAAAATATAAATTAGTTTTTTCATTACAACTCCAATCTTTCCTTATATTCAGGTTCTGACCACATTTTTTCTAAATCGTAAAATTTTCGCTTATCAGGCTGGAAAATATGAACTATAACATCTATAGTATCTATCAATTTCCAATCATCACTTGTTTGTCCTTCAATTTTAAATTTTCCAAAACCTTTTTTTTCTAAAGTTGTAAGCAATATTTTCGATAGCGACTGTATATGTCTTGATGAAGTTCCGGATGCAATTATCATATAATCAGCAATATAAGATTTATTTTTTAGATTTATAGAGACAATTTCTTGGGCTTTATTTAGATTTAGTGTTTTTTCAATTAATTTTTTTAATTTAATAATCTCCATCAAGTTACTACTTTAAGTAATTTTTTCTGATTTTTGAAGATGAAATATTGTACATTTTTGATCTAATTATGTATAAATTTCTATTCCCAAGCTCTTTAAATGCCTTGCATTTCTCAGACTTTTTGTTGAATCCCCTTCGAGGAAAAATTACTATTTTGCATTTTTTTGCTATTATTCTCCAATTTTTCCATTTATGAAAATTAATAAGATTATCAGATCCCATTATGAAAAAAAAATCTGTTTTCTTATTTTTATTCATTAAAAAATTAATAAGATAGATTGTCTCTGATTTTTTAACTACTTGGTCATAACTTCTTATTTTAATTTTTTTGCTATTTTTTATTAATTTTTTGCAGAGTGAAATCCTTTTTTTTAATGAAAAAAAGGGTTTTTTTTTAAAAGGATTTTTTTTTGTGATAGCCCAAATAATACTTTCGAGTTTAAATTTTTTTATTGAATTTTTTGTAATTCCTAAATGACCTTTATGTGGCGGGTCAAATGTTCCGCCTAAAATTCCAATTTTTTTCTTCATCAAGCTTTTCTTATAGTTCCTTTCCCTTCAACAATATATTTATATGATGTAAGCTGGTTAATTCCAACTGGACCACGTGGTGGTAACTTATTAGTAGAAATTCCAACTTCTCCCCCAAATCCAAACTCTCCACCATCAGCAAATTGTGTAGAAGCGTTATGCATAGCTATCGCACTATTTACGTTATTAAGAAAATATTCAGCTGTTTTTTTGTTTTCAGTTACAATTGAGTCTGTATGCATAGTTCCATAAGTATGTATATGTGATACTGCATCCTTTACACCATTTACGGTTTTAATTGATATTTTAGGTTTCAAGTATTCTGTTTTCCAATCAATTTCCTTAGCAATATTAAGTTTATTTTTAAACAAGGTATTAATTTTTTTGTCCACCACTACTTCACAACCAGCTAAAATTAAATTCTTTACTAAAACAGGAGCATAAGATTTTAAACATTTTACATCTAGTAAAAGTGTTTCAACAGCACCACAAATAGAAGTTCTTCTTAATTTAGAGTTAATAATAATTGTGTTAGCCATTTCTAATTTTGCATCTTTATCAACGTATATATGACAGTTTCCTTCTAGGTGACCGATAACATTTATTTTTGAGATTTTTTTAACTTTACTAACTAAATTTTTTCCGCCTCTTGGTACAATTACATCAATGTAATCAGTCATTTTGGATAAAAGATAATCTACAATTTTTCTATTTTTGTTTTCAATAAATTGAACTGAGTTTCTATTAATGTTATTTTTACTAAGAGAATATTGAAATAAATTTGCTAAGATTTTATTAGAGTAAAAAGACTCAGATCCACCTCTTAAAATTGCAACATTGCCAGATTTAATACATAAAGATGAAACATCACAAGTTACATTTGGTCTACTTTCATAAATAAATCCAATTACACCAATTGGAATTGTAATTTTTTTAATTACTAAACCACTTGGTCTTTTCCATTTTTCAACAACTCTTCCTAAAGGATCTTTAAATTTAATGATTTGGTTTATTGAAGCTCTGATATTTTCTATTATTTTTTCATTCAATATCAATCTATCTAAAAGCTCATCTCTTTTACATCTCTTCAAATCTTTTATATTTTCTCTAATTATCTTAGTTTTATTTTTTTTTATCTCTATGATAAAAGTTTCAAGGGCTTTATTTTTTCTTTTTATATCAACCTCACCCAGGCTTCTTGCTGCAATTCTTGATTTTATACCAATATTATTAAGATACTTATTAATCATAATTTAACCATGTCATCTCTGTGAATAATTTCTGACTTACTTGAGTATCCTAAAATACTTTCAATTTGGTCAGTTTTTAACCCTTTAATTTTATTTATTTCACTTGAAGAAAATGATGTGAGACCTCTAGCAAAGGATAGGCCTTTGTCATTTATAATTAAAATATTATCACCTTTTTGAAAATTTCCGTCTACTTTTATAATACCTGCTGGTAAAAGGCTTTTCCCATTTTCTAATGCGTTTGTTGCTCCATTATCTATATATATTTTACCAATCGAACCGATTGAACTAACGATCCATCTCTTTCTTGCATCTAATGTTGAAACTTTTGGGATAAACCATGTGCAAAGATTTTGTTTAATCAATTTATTTATTGGCGAATTATGCTTACCATTCGCAATAGCCATATAACAACCAGAGCTCATACAAATTTTAGCAGCTTCTAATTTTGTGGACATTCCACCAGAGCCATATGTAGTTTTTTTATTTTCAACAAAAGAATAAATTTTTTCATCAATATTTCTTACTTCATTCACTATTTTTTTATTTTTTGAGGCTTCATACAATCCATCAACATCTGAAAAGTTAATTAATACATTTGCACTAATTATTTGAGCTACTCTGGCTGCAAGTCTATCATTATCTCCATATTTAATTTCAGAGGTAGCAGTTGTATCATTCTCGTTGACTATAGGTATAGCTCCTAATTTAAAAAGGTTTTCAAACGTTCTTTTGACATTTATTGCCCTTCGTCTTTGTTCTGTATCATCAGGTGTGATAAGTATTTGCCCAACACTAACAGCTTTTTTTTCGAACATTTTTCTGTACAAATTAGTTAAATGAATTTGTCCTACAGATGCTAAAGCCTGACTCATTTCAATTTTTAATTTCTTTTTCCTAACTTTTAGATACCCTTGACCTAAAGCGATCGCTCCAGAAGATACAATTACAAAATGCTTACCTTTTTTTTTAATTTTACATATGTCACTTACTAAACTTTTAAGCCACTTTTCCTTAAGTTTTCCTTTACGGTCAACTAAATTTGATGAACCAATTTTCAGAACAATAATTTTAGCTTTATCTATATACATTTTTATATATAATTTTTTTTACTTTTTCTAAATTATAATTTGTGAAAAGTGATATTACCTCAAAACTCTTCTTTAGTTTTCTTTTGAAATTATCAAGATACTTTTTATTATCTCTTAAATCAATTAAATCCATTTTATTAAATATTATTATTTCTTTTTTTTTCAAAATTTTCTTATCATATCTAGACAATTCATTTCTCACTTTCAAATAGTTTTCCAAGAAGTTTTTATTTGAAATATCAATTAAATGAATTAATATTTTACATCTTTCTATATGTCTTAAAAACTTGTCTCCCAAACCTACACCTTTATGAGACCCTTCAATTAATCCAGGTATGTCGGCCAAAACAATTTCTTTGTAGTTCATATTCAATACCCCTAAATTAGGATTTATTGTAGTGAATGGATAATTAGCAATTTTTGGTTTTGCTCGAGTTAGTTTCGATAGAAAACTAGATTTACCAGCGTTTGGTAAACCTATTATGCCTATATCTGCTATTACTTTTAATTGTAGCCAAATCCAAAACTCTTCTCCAGGTTCTCCATTAGTTTTGGTTCGTGGAGCTCTATTAGTAGAACTTTTAAATCTCATGTTACCAAGCCCACCTTTTCCACCAGAAGCTATCACAAACTTATCTTTGTTTTTAACAAAATCATAAATCAGAGTATTGTTATCTTCTTCATAAATTTGGGTACCAATTGGTATCTTTAAAACTAGATTTTTACCACTGCCACCAGTTTTATTTTTTTTGCTACCTGGACTTCCATTTTCAGCCTTAAAATGCTGTTTATATCTGAAGTCAATTAATGTATTTAAGTTTCTTTCCGACTCCAATATTATTGATCCTCCATCACCCCCATTACCTCCATCAGGTCCACCAAACTCAATATACTTTTCTCTTCTAAAGCTAGATGCACCCGAACCACCTTTTCCAGCTTTTATATAAATCTTTGCTTGATCTAAAAATTTCATTTTTATTTTAATATAAATAACTTTGGTTATTTATATATATTTAATTGGG
>MDTD01193798.1_pt1 | contig 18613 bp, 34 predicted proteins | sample 811221 | NCBI WGS metagenome assembly MDTD01 (sample SAMN05326646, study PRJNA326480) | marine metagenome | isolation source: seawater | place: Pacific Ocean: South West | collected 2011 | reverse complement strand
GTTGGTGTTTATCCAGGTGGTGTAATTACTATCAATGGAACGACAGTAACATTCTCAACAACAACAGCAGGTCAGGCCAAGTATGGTGTTGCAGTTGGAGTTGAAAATGATTTAGTAACAGATATTAATGCGGCAAGTGTATCAAATCTTACAGCATCATTATCAGGAACAAATGTTGTATTGACAGAAGCAACAGGTGGTTCAATTACTATTGTGAATGTAACAAATGATGGTAATGGTACAGTAGTTGCAGGACCAAGTTCAGGTACAGGTTTTGAATTAAGCACAGGTGCAAGTTCAGGTAACTTTATAAAATTAACAAGAGCAGATGGTGGAGAGATATTACTAGATGAAACAACTGGTAATCCATTAGTAAACTTAGGTCTATTCTCAGTACATAATGGTAGACATCCTTTGGCAGTAACAGTAGAGCAAGGTATTGTTGCAGGTGGCGGAGGAACTACTGTGGTAGCAGATATCACGGCAAGGAATGCTTTATCTCCAACTGTAGGAGATATGGTATTTGTGATAGATACTGGTAATAGTGAATATGGTTTCTTTGTTTACAGTGGCGGTGCTTGGAAACTACTTGCAGATCAAGATTCTGCAAACACAGACGCAAACACTATCTCTGCAACAGTAACGCAGGCAGGTGGTTCTGGAACAACAGCAATAGGCACAGTATCCGATGGTTCAAGAATAAATTTAATCAGTGTTGAAGTAACGCAGGCCTTTGATGACACACCAACACTAACTATTGGAGATGCAAGTGATAACGACAGACTAGTAACAAATGATGAAATAGATCTAGGGTCTGTAGGAACATATACTATACAGCCTGCATACCAATATAGCACGGGTAGTGATGCTACAATCAATGCTTATTTTAACGTAGCGAGTGCCACAACTGGAAGTGCAAAAATACTAGTATCTTATATGTAATTGAGAAAATTACGATAAATACTACTATAAGGAGCAAAACAAATGAGCAGACCAAAACCAGAAATAATAATGGAATTTACGAATCCGAAGAACTACAAAGCTGAACAGATCCTGAAAGCTGAGGCTATCTATTCGGTATTCTATAAAGGTGCTCCTATTAACTTAAGAAGTCTCAATACTTTGGTCAACTATCCTGGTCCAAAATATAAAAAGGTATCCTTTTCTAATTCAGGTCACGCATTTAACTTGTCTGAACGTTTAAATAAAATTTTTAAATGTACAGATTTCCAAGTAGTGAAATTAACATCTGGCAAAGTAATTACTGAGATTGAAGAGCTAGATGACAAAAAAGTTAAGTAGAAAAAAAGTTTTAAATCTTCTGAACAGCCAAAGACACGATGGTATATATGGTGCCATTAAATCTGGAAAAGATATTCCTTATTATGAAACATCAGATGATTTGAATATTTGGCATAACGAACATAGCTCAAAAGATAGTCTTAGAATAAGCAAAAGAGGATTATTTGAAATAAAGACTTTGTTTAAAATATTTCCAATACCTATGCCCAAAGGCTTCCAGGTAAAGAATGTTCATATCAAATACTTGGAACAGGACGTAGCATTTCCATATTATTTAGATAACAAGATGTTAATATTGTTCAGTCCCAAAGATGCTCTAGAAATTAAATTACATAACGGAGATTTGGACTCTTGGGCAAGATCTAGATGGGTAAATGACCGTTATCAAGAACCCCCACAATTACCAGAAGAAGAACAATAATAGTAATAATACGTTAAAATTCACTATTAAAAACGCATTTTAAGGGTCATACAATGGGGTCAAAGCACCTTTCGGGTACCTTAGTACCCCCGAGATTTATACATTTTTATTAAAAACCTAGCAAAATAGCGACTTTTTTAATGTGTTTTCCCGGTTGACAATATCCTACTTTATGTTATTATTATAATATGAACAGTAAAACAAACAATACAGAAAGAGGTAACAATGTCTAAAAAGACAACTACACAAAATAGAACTACAAGACCATCAGATGCTATTGTTGAAATAGAACATTTGATATCTAAAAATAGACCAGTAATGTTATGGGGTTCACCAGGAATTGGTAAATCGGATATCATTCAACAGATTGGTCTTAAACATAAAAGAAATGTAATTGATTTAAGATTGCTTTTAATGGAACCAACAGATTTAAGAGGTATCCCATATTACAATAAAGATAACAAAACTATGGATTGGGCACCACCAGTTGATCTTCCAAATGATCCAAAAGATACTTCTATATTATTTTTGGATGAAATGAATGCGGCTCCACCGGCAGTACAGGCGGCGGCTTATCAACTTATTCTTAATAGAAGAATTGGTAATTATATTTTACCAAAAGGTGTATCAATTGTGTCAGCAGGTAATAGAGAGACTGATAGAGGTGTTACTTATAGAATGCCTAGTCCACTTGCTAACAGAATGGTACATATTGAAATGGACGTAAACTTTGATGACTGGTTAGTTTGGGCTACAACTAATTCAATTCACCCAGACGTAGTTGGTTATCTAACTTTTGCTAAACAAGACTTATATGACTTTGATCCTGCATCAAGTTCAAGAGGTTTTGCTACACCAAGAAGTTGGTCGTTTGTAAGTGAAGTTATAGATGATAAACTTGAAGCAACACAAATGACAGACATTATAGCTGGTGCAGTAGGAGAAGGATTAGCAGTTAAATTTCAAGCTCATAGAAAAATTGCTGGTAAACTTCCTAACCCATCAGACATACTTGCTGGTAAGGTGAAGGGTTTGAAAACAAAAGAAATTAGTGCTATGTATACTCTAATTACTTCAATGTGTTATGAACTTAAGAACGAATGTGAAAAGGCACAGAAAAGTAAATCGATGAGTGCTTGGCATAAAATGGCAGACAATTTTATCCAGTTTATGATGGATAACTTTGAAACGGAAATGGTTGTACTAGGAGCCAGAACAGCCTTAAAAACATACCAACTGCCGTTCTCACCAAAGAACTTAAAAAGCTTTGATGAGTTCTATAAAAGATACGGCTCACTAATAGTAGAGGCGTAAACATATGGGGATTCTGCTCACCTCTCTCTGCTCTGTTCAACTCAAAGTGTGTGGGATCCCCGCCCAAAAAAAGAGAGAGATATTGGAGGCCAATGCCAAGTAAAGAAAAAGAAATAAAAAAATTATTTGAAAAGGTTTACTCATTAGCCGATAAAATTGATGAGTTATCAAAAAAGATTTCATTCTACACAGACGAACTAAAGGACTTATCAGATCAAATAGATCTTACCTTAGAAGATGAAGAAATTGCTTGGAAGAGTATTACACCAGGTGTTAAACAAAAAGTAAGAAGAAAGAAAACAAAAACAAAAACTAAATCAGAATACGGCAAATGGGATGGTAATTTATAATGGACAAGATAGATAGAGATACACACGATCACGATATGACATATGAAAACGAGCAATCAATGGTAACAATACCTTTGAAGGAATATGACAAGTTAAAAGAAAGATCAAAGTTTATTACTGACAGAGATATGATTTCAGTAATAGATAAGATAGAAGAACTTGTTAGAGCTTTAAGAAAACATATAATTAGATCGGATTTTGATTAATGCCAAAAACAAAAAAATATCGTAAGTACGTTAAACTGCCTAAACTAGATCCAGCAGAAGTTAGACATTCTGTTGCTAGTGAAACTGATGAAAGAATTTATCAGTTAGAAAAGATAGAAGGAGAAGTTTTAGAACTTGCTAGATATTGTGTTAGGAAAGCAAAGACGTTAAAAGGAGATCCTATGGCAGTTGCTCATTTGAGTAGAATAGGTAAAACAATCAACAATCTTAAAATGGTACACTCATTAGGTACAGCCACTTTTGAGGATCTACACAGAATGAAACCACCGATAAAGGAATAATGTTAGACTTAGACGAAATAAGCTTACTAGGACAAAAAACTCAACTATTAAAAATACTTAATCATTGTCAAGATGAATTAATAAAGGTTAATAAAAAACTAGAAGCAAAAAGAAAAAAACAAATGTTTAAAATTCTAAAAGGGAAAAAGAAGTAATGAAACACAGAAGATGGATTTATTGGACTTACTACATCGCAGGATGTACGGCGTTTATGGGAATACTAACAGGAATTATAATTGGAAGCCTTAAAATGATTGGAGCAATATAATGTTTGATATACCAGAAGATGATATGATAATTTTAAAAGGTAGAGTTGAAAAGCATATAGAAAATGTTAATATGATATTACAAGATCCTGAAATAGATAGTTGGGCATTTCAGTATTGGACCAAAGTCAAAGAAGCTCTATTAATGAATATGTCTGAAAACAAGGAACTAAAGAATTCAAAATATGTACACTAAAAAAGGCGATTTAGAATCAGCAATGACAGGGACACCTCATTATACAGGTGCCTACCATACAGAAGTTAGAGTAGGATCAAGAGGAATTACCTGTGTTGGAGAGTTTCCACCAATGGATCACCCTCACGTATATTACCACGTAGACTTGGTAAAAGGTGCAGTATGTTTTTATTGTGGTACGAAATTTATATATGATGCCAAACTTAAGAAAACTGAAGCTGAACCAGATTGCTACATTAGGCCATATGATAAACGATTTGTATAACATAACAAAACATAACCAGCCAGAGAAGTTTAAAAATCAACCAGATCGAGAATTACGAGAACTAGCACACGACATCTATAGAGGAACAAAGTTTTGCAGTAGGCAAGTTGATCCTAGTAACTTTGAAAGTGTGTTTCTAGTTTGGGCTTTATTAAATCCATTAGAGAAGAAACAACTTGTTGATAGAGGAATGAGTATGTTATGGGCAAATATGTCAGATGCTATGCCTAGAGGTATAAATGGTTATCCAGTATTTGGTAGTATGCATATACTAAACAAACACGATGATTTAAAAGTATATGAATACTATAAAGAGATACAGGAAAAAATGGATAACTTTAAAGGAGATTTCTATTATGAAGAATAAAGTGCTAACATCAGAACAAGCAATTAAAATGCCTTATCCATACTATGAAATGGAAATAACAAACACTAGATATACTGATGAATTAGAGCGTCAAATAGATGAAAATTGGGCTAGTGCCAATATAAAATCGTGGGTGTATATGTGTGGGGATAGAATATATGCTGGAAAGAAAAGGGATCTTTCCGAAATTGGTAAAGTCCTTCGTTCCATTTTCTCCATAGAAGAGCTTAGAAAAGAGCGAAAACAGGCAGAAATAAAGGAATTAAACTACGGAAAACAAGCAGAAAACCCATATTTTAATGTGTTTTAAGCGGTTGACAGATCTGGAAAATGTGCTATTATTATAATATAAAGAGGAGATAGAGCATATGATGAAAACAACTTTAAAACTAATAGCAGGATATTACACAGGATATATCCTAGGTTGGGTTGGAGTATTTGTAATCCTAGCAGTAATTGGAGGTTTAGCATAATGACTTTCCAAACAGATCAAAAAGTAGACAAAGTTAAAGAATACGATTCAGACGTTGTTAAGAAAAGAATTGTACAATCAAGAGTTAGATTACTTTTGAACCACCCTTTCTTTGGTAACCTTGCAACAAGACTTATTATTAAAGATGCTTCAGATTGGTGCCCAACGGCGGCGACTGATGGTAGACATTTATATTACAATAAAGATTTCTTAGGTGCATTTGATGATCCAGAACTAGACTTTGTTATTGCTCACGAAGTACTTCATTGTGTTTATGATCATATGGAAAGACGTGGTAGCAGACAAGCTGACTATTGGAATATGGCAGGTGACTATGTTATTAATAGAGATTTGAAAGATCAACATATTGGTAGAATGCCTAAGGTTGGTTTATATGATGAGAAGTATAGAGAAAACTATACAGATGAAATTTATGATGATTTATTTACTAAACAGAAAAAAGTGCAAAAAACTTTAGATATGCATATTGATGATTTAGTTAAGAAGATAGATGAACAACAACAAAAAGGTGGCGGTGATAAAGATGGCAAAGGTGGAAAAGACAAAGGTCCAGTTCCGTTATCTAAAGAAGAAAAAGAACAACTAAAAGATGAAATTAAGAATGCAGTTATACAGGCATCGCAAGTAGCAGGTGCTGGTAATGTTCCAGCTGGTGTTAAAAGATTAATCAAAGATCTTACAGAACCTAAAATGGACTGGAGAACTATGTTGGATCAGCAGATTACAAGTGTTATCAAAAATGATTTTACTTGGATGAAGCCAAGTAGAAAAGCTTGGGATGTTGATGCAATCTTACCTGGACTAAAAAATGATACTACGGTTGATGTTTGTGTAGCAATTGATACGTCAGGTAGTATTAGTGATAAACAACTAAAAACTTTCTTAAGTGAAGTACAAGGTATTATGAGTCAGTACACAGATTACAAAGTTCAGTTATGGTGTTTTGATACTGAAGTTCATAATCCAGAAATGTTTACACCAGACAAAGATTTAGCAGACTACCAACTTGGTGGATATGGCGGAACAGACTTTATGGCTAACTGGAAGTTTATGAAAGACGAAGGTATTGAGCCTAAGAAGTTGATTGTATTTACAGATGGTTATCCATTTGGTAAATGGGGTGATGAAAATTATTGTGATACATTATGGATCATTCATAGCAATCACGATAAAAACTTACAAGCACCTTTTGGACAAACTTGTCATTTTGAGGAGGACGAATAATGGAAACTTTTAATCCGTTTACTCTTGAAAGAGAGAAAATAGTTTTTTGTGAAGACTGTGGTAAGGACAAAGTTCATTACCTAGAAGAAAACGACTTTAGACATACAGAACAAGATCATTGGGTATGTTCACATCATTCTGGAGAGGAGGAATAATTATGGGAACTGAAAGAAGAGTATTAGACAATATCAAATATGAAGTTGCGGTAGCACACAACGAACAGATCAATCCTTGGTTTGAATACGGGACTGTTTGGTGTGATGGTATTACATCTGATGTTGCAGACACAATCAAAACAACATTAGAATCAAACTTTAATTCAGAGATCAAAGTCAGTAAGCTGAAAGCGACAAATACTGAACCTTGGGATCAATATGCATTTGATATTGGAGTGCCAAATGGCTAAGACAATTACACTAGAAACACTAGAACGTAAACTTCAGAGTCACGACTGGACATTCAATTATAGTGATGATCACAGATACTATGAAACTGGTTGGATGCAACAAAAAGAAATCAAGCAAGAAGTAGAAAAGCTTTATGAAATGGGATTGACTAAAAAGGTTAACGAACTATTCTATTCACATTATCCAAAAGATGGATGTGATATTCCTGCTTACTATGGGATTACAAAAGAATGGAGAGACCATTTAGAAGAACAACTTTTTGCTTCACTAGAGCAAGACAAATTCTATAGGGTGCAATAATGCAACCAGAATGTATCAACATCAATTGTGATAATAACGTGACTTACTCACGTACCAATGCTGATGGAACAAAACGTTGGAGACCTGTTTGTGATAAATGCCACAGAGCTTCATATGGTGCGATTCCATTAAGAGAAGGTATCATAGTAGTAAAGAAAGACTATTGTGAAAATGTTGATAGTAGATTTGGTTATAAATGTACAGCTCACATTCCGTATAGTGGTGCATTAGAATTAGATCATATAGATGGCAATAGAGAAAACAATATTATTGATAATGTTCAAACACTATGTAAGATATGCCATAGTTATAAAGGACATAAGAATAATGACTTTAAAAGAAACAAAGTAACCCAACAGTTGTAGGAAGGACAAATAAATATTATGAGTACATATAAGAAACATTATATTAGAGATTTAGAAAGGCAAAAAATAGTTTTGAAAGACAAATTAGAATTTACAAATAACGAAGCAACAAGAAACGATATTGAAGGACAAATATATGACATTGATCATTCAATTAATATTCTAAACAAAGCAGAGTTATGCACAGGAGAAAAACAAGTTGGTTAACATTTAGTTTACTAGTCCTATTCTGGACTAGCCCATCGAACTCAGACCAAAATGTGACTGAGCTAAAAAATACTGCCGATAAATTTATAAATCATTATTCAAAAAAAATAATTCCAAATATAGAAATTCCAGAAAAATATAAAAAAGCATTACCAGAGAATTTTCATTTAAGAGGACTAGACGAACTAACTTACGACTTTGGTCCTAAAACAGAATACAATGTAACCACTGATCCGTTCAAGCCCTTTGATAAGTTAGAGTTCAATAAAGAATTAGAAGGTGGTAGTGGATCTATAACTTACGATAATAACAACAATTTCTCTATACAATTTAAGAAGACTTTTTAGAAAATATATTTCCGTATCTTGATTGAAAGTCAGCCACTCTACCTTTTGAACTAGTTCTTTTTGCTTTACCAGTCCAGGCAGGATGTGAAGTAGGATCTATTTCTAGTTTCATTACATCACCTGGTTTACCCCAAGTGCTTCTAGTTTTAAATTTAGATCCATCACTCATTTGTACCGTGATCTCGTGATAGTCTGGATGTGTTCCGTCTTTTTTCATAAATTCCTTTAGGAGTATTTATATACGTTCAGATTGTCTACTAGTCTTTAATAAGTGTTTACCACAATGCCTAGAACAAATATGGCAAGGATCTGTTTCCCAACTATCAGGTAATTGGTGTTCGAACCAATCTTCTTTTAATATTTCTTTAAAGTCCACATCAAAACTACTAGTAAATGTTCTTCCGTCAATCTGTGGGTTCCATAACCAATCATCTATACCAGTCATCTTTTCGTATTCATAACTACCAATCCAACAACAAGGATACACGTAACCTTTAGCATCTATATAGATTTCATTTTTCTTTTCTGTGAAACAATCTATTTGTTTAACACTTTCCATTCTTACTTTTTCTGGATCAGAATAATATTTTTCTGCATTCTTTTGTAGCATATCATTTATCTCATTAGCATCTTTACCAGCTATCTTGCTGGAGTTAACACTTTTATATTTTTTCATAGATACAGGAGTTGCTTTTGCTAACTTGGAATCATATCTCAATATTGAATTCTTTTCACCATTCCATATGTATTCAATTTCTTTTCTCTTTTTAAACCTTTGAGAATTAGAAGCAGTAAATCTTTTGAATCCTAAATCTTTTGCCAGCTTTCTTATTTCTTCTTCTTGGTGTTGATTATGACCAAATCTTATAAATGACCATTCAGCATCACCACCATTATCAATAAAGGCTTTAGCATTTTCAATTATTCTATTGAATCGAGTATTGACTCTGTATAAGTGATTGGTATCTTCCAATCCATCTATTGCGAATACTACTAAATGATCAATTGGTTTTAAAAGTTTTGCTAACTGTCCCCACCATTCTTTTGATTTGTATCCACCATTAGTAAAATATTTTAATCCACCTTGATGGTAATTTCCTAAAACGTTTGTGATACAGTATTCTGTTATTTCAAATATATCCTTTGCAAACATTGGATCACCATAGTTACCACAGAATGCTATGTACTTTGTTTGCTTTTGATAATTTTTAAATATTGATTTAAACTGATCTATAGATATTTCCGCTTGTAACAGTTTTGGGTTTTCTCGAAGTGTGCCATCTTTTAGTATTTCATTTCTTTCACACTGAACACAACGAGCATTACATTTATCAGTAAGCTCGATATGGAAAGAAAATGGCCTATCAAGTTTATACATTATAAATCCCCTGTTCTATCAAGTTGTCAATCCATTGTATTGTTTTCTGGCCTAAGCTTACTTTGTAATTTTGATTTCTAAGTTTATCAAGATTCATAATATCACTTACCATATCTTTTAATGATTGTTCTTTTTTGAAATACATCATTGCTTCAGAGTCATAATTTTTAACAACATCATTGAGAGCTATATGTAATATTTCACAATCGTATTTGGTTATCTTGTTTATTTCCTGACACTTATCTTTTGCTTCTTCTATGATATGTTTAGGTAAGAATCTAAAATCATTAGTGCTATTAAATGGTCTTATGTTTGGTTGTATCTGTAAATCAGCTTCTTTGCCAAACATATTCCATACCCATTCTTCAAGTAAAGGTAGTTGTTCTAAATTATTCATTTGTGCAGTTGTAGTGAAATCTAAACTTTTGATATTACTTTTATCTGTATTCATAGCTTCTTTTATTGCTTGAATTCTTTTTTTAAACATCTGCCAAGTAAATGGATATCTAATATATTCATAGTTGTTTCCTATGCCATCGAAACTAATATTAATTCTTAATTGTTTAAATGCTCCTAGTTTTTTTATAAAGTCCGGAGTAAGTCTTGTTCCATTAGTTGTAATTGATAATATAATATTTTTTGCATAATCATTTTTAATAGCATAATCAATTAAAGTCATAAACTCTTTTGTTATAGTAGGCTCTCCGCCTGTTACTTTTAAATCAGTAAGGTGTGGTAATAGACTTACTACATTTTCAAATACATCTTCCGGCATAGCATTCATCATATTTTCATCAGCAATACTTTCGAAGTTTGGAGATCTCCCCCAGTTCATTGGCAATGGTATTTGTTGTCTTTCTAATTCTAACATATCTTTGTATATTTGATTTGATGATTTATAGTCACACATCCTACAACCTAGGTTACACTCATTAGATAGTTTAAGATCGAGATAAGTTATTTTTGGATTGTTAATATCTGCATCTTTAAATCTTCTAATGTAATGATGTCTATAACTTTTACTTCCTATCTTCTCCTGATCCCAGCAAACATCACACATTGGATTTTGTACTCCAGTGAGCATATCATTTCTTAATTTTTCCATTTCAGGATGTTCAAACCATTCACTATGATTATATTCTGTGTTACGATACTTAGAACCATCAACTACGTCTGAGTTACAACAAGGCTTATATCTGCCACTAACACTCGCGTGAGAGTGTATGAATGGTATTGGGCAGTATGTTTTAGATAATTTATCCTTTGTCTTCATCTTGCAACCTGTTTTCTAAATGTTTGTTGATCTCTCTAATCATTGTACTAGCAGTATTTACAAACAAAAATGGAAAAAAGGCGTGTATGAAAGTAACAATAGTGATGAAAAGTAGCTTAATAAAGTAAGTTAGTGCGTGTCCCATATGTTTAAAATATGACTCGCCTACACTATTAGGATGTATTGTAAATGGATTCTTCATAGCTACCTCTTTCTATACAAATATTTAAGAAGTAATATATGAATATAAGTGCTTACTTTTTATACCAAGAGTCTATTGATATATTTTTTATGTATACTTCCCAAGGCTGGTTGATGATATAAGATACAGCATCAGCTATTACATCAGTTTTTAATTTGGTAAGTCCTAGTGGTGGGTTATACCATTCGGCCGCTTCTGTATCGACCCAACCCGGTCTTATATTAACAATTTTACATCTACCAAGGTCTGATAATTTTTGAGCAGTAGAATCTAGTGCAATTTTTTGTATCTGGTAATCAAACATTTTTGGATCTATTTTTCTACCAAGGACACCATCTTTAGATTTATCAGCAGTTGTCGAACTCATATTGATAATTACTTTATTCTTTTTCTGCCAATATGTGAAAGCGGATCTTAATAATTTAACTTGTATAAAATCATAATGAACATTATTGATAAAGATATCTGCTTCTTCCAATTCTTTAAGTAGTTTAACTTCAAGAGAAGCATAGAAACGACTGAGATCAAATCCATTAGCTCTATTCAAACTAATAATTTTATGCCCTTCACTTTCTAGTTTTTCTTTAATAGCTTTACCTATGCCCCGAGATGTTCCGGTAATTACGATTGTCTTTGATGTCATTGTATGAATATTTATTAGTTTAGAAATTCTTCATCACACTTGTTAGTACCTTCCATCATAATCAACAACATATTATTTGTTCTTGATGGATCTTCCATTATATCTGTCATCATTTGTGTGATAATACCTAGCATAGTATTCTGTGCATCATCTAATACTATTGATATTTCTAAAGGATGGTATCCACCTTTAAGTAGATATTCGACAAGTGTGTCTAATTTTTTCTGTAGTACTTTGTGCTGAGCATCTGCCCTGTTAAAGATCATTCTCATTTTTTCTCTTGTTTCAGGATCGCCTTTAATTAATTCAACAATGCTACCACCGACGTTGGCATAAACACCGATGTTATAATATGTTATTGTGCAATTTTTTAATTCACGAAGCTGATGAACTGCATCTGGTCTATCTTGTAACGACTTAAATTCTTTTGGTGTCTCTTCAGCATAAGCATTAAGAGTGAGGAACAAACAAATAAAAAGTGTTACAAAGTATTTCATATAATTATTTAAATAGTTTTTAACAATCGATAACCACGTTGTTAAGGTTTTAAATGAAATTAATTAAATACAATTGAAATGTCTGATACATTAATTCTAAATGCAAACGGAAAACCTCTCAGTCTAAATCCCTTATCAGCTGTCCATTGGCACATCTCAATCAAGTTGATGTTTTTACAAAAGGCCAAACCTTTAGAATATCATACAGATTGGAATATACATTCACCTAGTTTAACTATGCGTGTACCTTCTATAATGATCTTAAACAAATATTATAGGCAAGAGAAAGAACCAAAGTTCACAAGAGGTAATGTACACCTAAGAGATCTTTTTACTTGTCAGTACTGTGGTTGTGAAGTTACACATAATGAAGCAACATTAGATCACGTGATACCTAGAAGCAAAGGTGGACCTAGTGCTTGGAATAATATTGTAACAGCCTGTAGTCCTTGTAACGTACAAAAAGGTTCTCGAAAATTAAGGCCTGCACGGCTACCTTACAAGCCACATTACTATGAACTAGAAAACAAACGAAAACGTTTTCCTATAGTAATTTCCGACTTAAATTGGAATAATTACCTAAATTGGCCCGAAAAACTCATCAAAGTAGCATAAAGATCTTTTTAATCATAAATACTATTGACATATTAACAATAGTTTTAATATAATAAGAAGATTAAGGAGATAACAAGATTATGACTGAAGTAAAACAAGAACAAGTTTCAACAGATGCTCCGGCACCTGAAATGCCTGCAAACCAACAACCAACTGGCATTCAGATTGCTGACTTGCAAACGATCTTAAACATTATTGATCTAGCAAGTTCAAGAGGTGCATTTAGAGCCCCTGAGCTAACACAGGTAGGTGCAATAGCTGATAAGCTAGGTGCGTTTTTAAAATCGTTAGCAGATCAAGAAAAAGCAAAACAAGAAGCAGAAGCGCCAGCGGAAGCACCAGCGGCCGCAGAAGCACCGGCAGAAGAAAAGAAGGAGTAACCAATGAGTGAATTAAGACATATTGGTCACGACGCCAAAACAAAAAGAAAGTATGTCGTAGTATTCAGACAGCTACCAGAAGATGCCAATAGTGCATTAGTAGTTGAAACTGAATCACTAACAGATAGATATCACGATGGTTTGATGGGTGCAACTGAAAGCTCAGAAGCACAGCAAACAAATGATCTATTCCAAGTATTAAACAGTAAATTATTTTTTGATGGTAATAATATTTTAACATCTTTACACTCAATGAAAAAACTAAAAAAAGTAAGTGTATCAGATGTTATACTAACACCACAACCAGGTGAAGAAGTTTCTTTAGCAGACTTCAACAAAGCAGTTGGAGATGCAAGATTAAAAGCTGAAGAAGTTTCTGGAAGACCAAACCAAGCTGGTGAAGGTGGTGCAATGGTAAATGAAATACCAATGCAGGCTAGGAATCTAATTATCCAAGCTCAGCTATTAGAAGAAGATGCAAGACAAAAAAGAGCTGAAGCTGAACAATTACATCCAGGTATAAATGATGCTACAAAACGTCCAAGAGGAAGACCTAAAAAAGACGCTCCAGCATCACCATTAAAAGAAGCAACTACTGAAGCAAAAGCTTAACTTTTAAATAAATACTGGTAAGATGGCTAGGAAGTTTAAGGCACATAAACCAGAATTTGAACATAGCGATTTTGACAGGTTGCTCACTGAGATATTCCCTCAGGAAATTCCTGTCAAGTTCGTATCAGAAGTCAAAGTATTCTACAACGACGGATCCACTAAAGTTCTCAATTACCAAGAGTTGAAAGGCATCGTTCCAAAAACTGGAGTGGTGGATGCCAAAGAAATAGCCAAGCTTTGGGAGAACACCAAAGACGTGGAAATCTATATTAATATAGAACTATTGGAAAGCATTGTATCAATGAATGTTAGGGGCTTGTTAAAGCGATTTTAAGGGCTTTTTAAGTGCTATTTTAATTGATGGGTTCTAGTATACTATAATAGCTTAAACCACCTTTATAAGAAGGATTTGACGTGTTAAAAGCGGTTATTTTCTAATAACTAGGTACATTATTAGCATTACATTAACTAACAACAATAATCCAATAAAAACCAATCCATATCCTATCCAACTAGTTAACTTTTCTACTATTGGTTGATAAACATCCAATATGGTATTAAGCTGTTCCACATTGGCAGATACATCTTTTCCAGTTTCTTCGAGTACTTTTTCTATTTCTTTTCCAGTCTCTTCGATCTGTTCTTTGGTTTCTTCGATACTTTCTACTACATCATCTACTTTTGCCATAACACTAAATTACTATATCTTTTCTTTTGTGTCAACCATATATTCATCATACATCTCTTTTGTGTGTCTTATACTGAATATATTTTGTTTTCTTAATTGATCTTGTTTCATCATAATAGAAAAGAAAGCTTTCAATAAATGAATATTATCTGGTCTGAAAAATACTTTCTTGATGTTTCTTTTTGCTCTCATTAATAATTTTCTTGTTTGACCTTTGAACACGTATTCATTTTTGCTTTTTTGTCTTAGCATACTTTCTATATCTTTTATTATCTTCTTCTTATATTTTTGAGGTAAGGCATCAAGTGATAAGTGACTCGGATAATCAACTTCAATAAAATTAATTAAGATGTAACCTGCTTCTTGTTGTAACTTATTCATCACAGGTAGCCATTTTTTTAAATCAAGATATAAGATGTTACTCATAACAACATTCATAGAAAGGTCATCTCTACCTGTTTTAGAATCTAATGACTTTATGTTCTTCTCAATTGATTTCCATTTAGCAGGAAACCTTAGATATTCAAATGTTTCACCAGCACCATCTACACTAGCGGTTAACTTAACATTTAGTTTTTCAAAATACTTTTTCCAAGTCTTGTTTATGTTTGTCATATTAGTTACAATCTGTAATCTAAAATGATTATGGTTGCTGTATCCTTTGTCTATAAGTTCTTGCATAGTTGATATGATTGCAGGATCGATGCTAGGCTCTCCACCTAACAGTTTAAGCCTACGCAAATTTGCATATTCAAAAAGATTATCAAGTCTTTGTTTGTGCTTTTCTGTTTGTGAGTAAGTGTAATCAGTATACTTTTCAAAATACTTTTTAGGTTGTGTCAGTATGTGTATTGCACCTGTATCAATCTCTTTATCTGCTTCTTTGTATATTTGCGTTATGTTATCTACAAACTCTTTATCGTTTGCCATCTCTAGATTTTCTTTTGCAATTTCAGTACTGCTTGAAGAATTACAAGTTCTGCATTTTAGATTACATAAGTTACCAGGACGTATATCTAATTGTATAAATTTGTCATCGTCTTTATCTAATATAGTTTTTAAATCATCAACGGTATAAGCATTGTAGCCGATTGCTTTTACGTTTTTCTTATCCTTTATTTTTACTTTTTCTATTTCTTTCGTAAAGCTCAGATGTTCCAAGTCACCATTTTTGCATCTCCAACAAGCTTCAGCATACTCACCACTTTCTAATGTTTTGGTAAGTTTCTTAAGTTGTTCACTTTCAAGCCATTCGTCGATGTTATCTGTATGAAACTCAGCATCATAAACGCAACAAGGTTTCATTACATATCCGTTTGGTATTATCTTAGCCCATAGGTTGGTCCAAGGAGCCATACATTTTGGTTTACTTTTTAAGTTAGATATTTTGAGATAGTTTGGCTTCTTGCTCATATGACTTGTCCCCTGGATACAATGGTAACTTTGTTCCAGCTTTTCTCTTTGGAATTTTGGAATCAGCCGATGAAACGCAAGTTGGAGAAATACAGTTCTTTGGTGTATCAAATAATTTAAATCCAGTTTCGATATTACCTAATGGTTTATCGTGACAGCTATAACTTCTTTTTATACTACCATCTGGTTCTCTGATAATAATTGATCTGTATCCTGATGAGCATTCCCAACCTTTAAATCTATTAAAATTAAATGCATTAAATCTTTCTGCTTGATCCATAAACCAAGATTTATTTTCACCATCTTTAAATTCAACTTGGAAATGTTGTGGCACACCTTGCTGGTATGTTTCTTTCCTAAATGTATCGTCCTCATCTATTTTGAAATTTGGTTTAGGTCTTTGTACAAATTTATTCTTTGCTTCAGTGAAACCACGTTGTGGCATTCCATTATGTAACTTTTCAAGCATATCGTCTGAGTATCCGTGTACGACTCTTGATGCTGTAGGATCCGACTGAGGCTTTAGTGTAACATTTATTCCTCTATTATGAAAGTACAATGATTCATCATAAAGTTCATTAAACCATTGCGGAACCATAACTTGATTGATAGTAACTTGTACATCGTGTTCTTGTACGAAGCATAGCTTATCTGCAAACTGTTCTCTTTTTTCTTTTGTGTTCACGTGTTCTCTATGATAAGAAGCTGTGATACTTGCCCTGTGAAACTTTGATACTGTTTCAACATACTGCTCAAACCATTTTAAATTTCTAGAACAATTACTAGTCATATGAACTGAAGTATAATTTGTATTATCTACATCTTGAGCTAGATGTTTTAGTATGTCCAAATATCCAGGATGGAATGTAGGTTCACCACCAGACAAACTAAAATGGAAACTATTGAATCCTCTTTCTCTCGCTTGTCTTTTTATTTCATCTATTGTCTTAAGACACAATTCAGTAGGACGGAAATCCTTCTTATCACTTCTAGCATATGGCCAACAGTAGCTACACCTATAGTTACAGAATCTACCCAACAGCCAACTGACTGTGAACATATCTCTATAGAGCATAGTCCTTTGCCCGACTCTAACTAGGTCATCAAAGGGTATTGCTTTAAAATCATATTCTGAAAACTTGCTATCCATAACTTATAATACACAATTATTTAACGATCGTCAACGTTGAAACGACTAAACATACTGTAGTTTTCTGGGTCTAGTTTATGTAGTGTATATTCTCCAGCTGATCTATTACAGAAGTAATCTTCATCCTCAACATTTACATCACAATGCGGACAATGATATCCAATAACCCAAAATGGTTTATGGAAATGATTATCATCTTTATTGAAAGCTGTTGCTAGTATTTTTTGGTTTTCTTTTTTTACGCATTTAGTATGAAGCCAAACTGGATCACCTGTTAACTTATACCAAAGCTTTCTTGCTTTCAATGTCCACTTCATAATAGTATTTAAGGCCGATCTATTTTAAGGCAACTGTGTATGTGCGGCGCTTATAGTAAGGGAGCTATGTATGTGATTCCTATTTTTTTGTGCGGGGAAGATCCACGCCCTCCTGAGCGTACTATCACCACCGTCTAGAGGCTGTCTAGAATAGTCTAGCATACCGAAACCTTTAACACACCTTTAACAAACCTTTATCTACCCTTTAACTACTTTGTGCTTATGGTGACTGTACCTTGCTGACTGTGGTAACGTTAGTTCTAATCGATGGAATCTAGTTGGTACCCCTACGGTAGATGTATTCTTGAGAGCCCCTGTAACGGTTACTAGATTGCTAGGGATTAAACAATCTTTGTGCTACCGTTGAATTGGCTCGACCCGTAACTATAGGATCACTATCCCTGATAGACGCCGAGAGGCCGAAATACGAGTCTTCTCTCTTAATTTCGTGTGACTCTGTTCCGGAACCCGATGTCGTTATCGTCGCGAGCCCTGTTCTTGAATGTGATCACGGCCTGCCCTGGTATGCCTGTGTCTGGCTGTCCTCTCTTGCGTAACTCCTTACGTGCCAGTGAAACGTCCAAAAGCTTGAACTTCCTGCTGTTGCTGATCTTTTGCGTGAGCTTTTTTGTGAAGGTCTTGTCGTGCGTCTCTACCTGGAAATAGTGTGCGTCTATCTTGCTGAAGTCCACGTGTCGCTCCTGTCCTTCTATGTCCATAATGAGAACGTCACATTTTGGTAGCTTTGAGTAGTGCAGGTTAGGGCAAGGGTGTTCTGCTTCTGTGTCTGTGTGCTTGTTCTTCCAGGCGAAAAGAGCCGTGTGTGCCAACTTCTTCCTTGCTGTGGTCACGGACGATCTGTCAGCATATCTTTTCGGACCTTCCACTATCTCCACAGTCTTCTTGGTTGAATTGGTTATGGCGAAATGCTTGAACTCTGGTACTACCTTTGGTGACAACTGCCTGAATATCTCATTGGCTATGCTTATGTTCCTTTGATCACACTCATAACCAGTCCAGCTCTTTATGGGCAAATTTTTCAGCACCGTGTTGGCATACGCAACCATACCCCAGGAGCAACCACACTCTATGATGTCCGCACCCTTGGGATAG
>MDTD01152278.1_pt1 | contig 18617 bp, 21 predicted proteins | sample 811221 | NCBI WGS metagenome assembly MDTD01 (sample SAMN05326646, study PRJNA326480) | marine metagenome | isolation source: seawater | place: Pacific Ocean: South West | collected 2011 | reverse complement strand
AGCATTTACCATTCAGGCCAATATATGACTCACCCACAATCAGAAAATGTATTTATGTGGGAGTTTACAGACCAACAAGGAAACATCTTATATCAAGAAACGATAGTTGATGCTTCAACGATTAGTTTTAGCCATAATTGGTTATTAACTGATACAATCAATGTTACAGTACATTTTGTAAATGATTTAGCTAATTTGGATAATTGGTATATTTCTGAAGGGTTATCTCCAAGTGGCAATTCAATTAATTGTTTATTTGAAGACCAGCTATATTGGGAAACTAGTGCTCCTACTCCATGGGGTAGTTGGACATTTGTTCATAATGATCCAGGTATTGATCTAAATTCCTTAACAGGGATTGACGATTTTATGATAGAAGAAAAAAAAATAATAAAAACACTTGATAAATTTGGAAGAGAAGTCAATCACACAACTAATCAAATACTATTTTACATCTATCAAGATGGTACAGTAGAAAAGAAGTTTATTGTTGAGTAAATGTTGAGTAAAAAATCATCAATTTTGAGACTTATTGTTTCATTTTCAATTACATGTTTATGTAATTTATTCTATACCCAGGATATAGATTATTATTTTCCTGAAATTGGTGTTGAAAATTGGGAAACAGAGACTCCTGAGAACCTTGGATGGTGTATAAATGAGATAGACACATTAGTTTCAATGTTAGATCATAATAATACTAAAGCATTTTTAGTATTACACAATGGAAAAATAGTTCTTGAAGAATATTTTGATGACTTCACTCAAGACAGTTCTTGGTTCTGGTTTTCAGCTGGCAAAACAATAATGGCTTGGAATGCATTAATTGCATCACAAGATGGTTTACTAAACCTTGATTTTCCTTCATCAAATTATTTAGGTGATAATTGGAGTTCTTGTACTTCTTCTCAGGAAAATCAGATTAAGGTTTATCATCATCTAACAATGACTACAGGATTAGATGACGATGTTGAGGATTTAAATTGTACTGATCCGAATTGCTTAGGTTTTCTTGAAATTCCGGGATCAAGATGGGCATATCACAATGCACCATATAGCCTATTAGGAGAAATCATTGAATCAGCAACATCTCAAAATCTTAATTCTTTTACTCTTCAAAATCTCCAACAGATTGGTATGTCAGGAATTTATATTCCAATTGGAGATCTTTTGATTTTTAGGAGTCGACCAAGAGATATGGCTCGTTTTGGTGTATTAATGCAAAATAGTGGAAACTGGGATGGAACTCAATTATTAAATGTTGATCTATTTAATGATTTAGTTACGCCATCACAAAATATAAATCAAAGTTATGGATACTTATGGTGGTTAAATGGTCAAAATCAATTTATGCTTCCTGGATCACAGTTTGAATTTAAAAATTCTCTATTTCCAAATGCTCCAAGCGATTTAATTTGTGCATTAGGAAAAAATGGTCAACTCTTACATATTTCAAATTCTGAAAACCTTATAGTCATAAGATTAGGAGATACACCAGAAGGCTCAACTGGAAATGCTTACAGTTTCAACTATCAGCTTTGGCAATTATTAAATCCTATTATTAACTGTACGAATCCTACACTAATAGAAGAAGCTTTTAGCAGCAAGTCATTAATTAAAATAGTTGACCAATTAGGAAGAGAAGTCGAACACACAATCAATCAAATCCTTTTCTACATCTATGATGATGGTTCGGTAGAGAAGAAGTTTGTTGTTGAGTAAATTGCGATTAAAAATCATAATCATGAGATTTCTTTATATAGCTTTAGCTTGTTTGCTAAGCGTTAATGTGTTTGGTCAAAGTGAATGTGAAAGTCTGTCAATAGCTGGAATCCATGTTAATCCATTTGATGCAAATGATTTAAGGCTACATTCATTTAATGAATCTGAACAAGAAATCTATAGCTATCCAGGATGGAGAGTTTACAATGAAGAAGGTGTTTTACTTGCTGAGGAACAAACTGATTTATTCGGGATGTTTGGTGATAATATGCATTCACTTGAAATATTAGCACCCATCGATTATAGCACACCGTCATTTCCTGGAGTTGTTGAACTTTGGACAAATTTTTATGATACTCTTGCCTGTTCTTTTCAATTAGAAATATTTCCTTGGCGAGTTGATGAAGTGACAGAAGACCCATACGGATGCATTCCTCTTCAAATTGGTCTATACGGTTATTCCAAACAGCCAACAAGTATGGATATAACTATAACTGATAACAGTTCTTTAAGTGTATATACTGAAACATATAATTGGGATGCAAACTCATCTGGCGGAGATGTAGGAACAGTATGTCTTTTCCAAGGTGAATGTTATTATTTATCAGTAACTGAAAACCAAAACATAAGTAACTTAACATTTTTTCTTGCACCATTAATTGAAGATTTAAATTATTATCAGAATTATTTATTAGAAGAATTTATGGGACAAGAAATAATCTTAAACCCTTTCGGTCAAGTTGCTTGTACTTCAAATAGTATAACTAGTTTAGATATTTTTCAATTCAAAAAAAAGCTAAAAAATGTAGTTAATGCATCAGGAAAAGAAGTCAACCTTACAACTAATCAAATCCAGTTTCACATTTATGATGATGGTTCAGTAGCGAAGAAAATTGTTTTTGAGTAAATTGTAAGTATTAATTAGTAACCATGAGACTTTTTTCTAGTAGTCTTTTTTCATTATTTCTTTCATTCAGTTTGTTTGGTCAAAATTCATACGAATTGATTATTCTTGAAGAAATTTACCACCCTCTTGAAAAAGCAATACTTATTGATAGCTCATCATTTGATTATGAAAATGGATGGGATGATCCAGAATTTAGTGTTCCAATTGGATTTACTTTTTCTTTTTTAGGCAATGAAATTGAAACTCTTGATCAAGTAGGATTAGGATCATTAATTGCTGGGACACCTTCTAGCGGTGTTCCATTATTCTATGGACTTATGCCTGTTAGTTTTGATTTAGCTGACCGAGGTCTTGTTGAAGAAGAACCTTCTTTAATTAGATATCAAACAACAGGGATGCCAGGAGAAAGAGTGTTTGCTATTGAATGGTATAATGCAGGCTTATATGAAGAAGTTTTTAAAACTGATTCATCAGCCACTGAGAGCTCTCTTAATTTTCAAATATGGCTATATGAAAATGATTATGTAATTGAATTTAGATATGGATCTTGTATATATCCAGATCCGTTTGATCCATTTTCTGAACCAGGCCTAGCGGCTATATTTCTTGATTTTAATCCATCTTCATTTCAAGGTGATATCCTAACTCTTTCAGGCCATCCTGCATTTTGTATACTCGAAAATGTAAATAGTGTTGATGATTTAGAAATGTTCAACTTAGATTACTATTTGAATTCAATGGTTTACAGATTTCAACCAACTAGCATACCTTCTAGTATTAATGAAAACAAACTTATTTCTAGTTCTATTTATCCAAATCCAACTTGCAGCATCTTAACAGTTGATCTAGATGATTTGAAAGGTGTTAAAACAATAATTAAACTCTACGATTCATCAAGCAAACTGGTTTTTGAGAAGGAAGCAACTTCAACTTTAATGATTGATGTTTCTGGCTTTACTAGTGGCCGGTATTTACTTGAGCTTTCAACTAATGAACAAGTTTTAAGGAGTCAAGTTATTGTTGATTAAATTATGATTATTAATATAATAAATGATTAAAGATCAACAATATTTTAGATTGGTTACTTTACCAGTAATTGCAATCTCAATCTTTGTAATTTTTTTTCTAATTGCAGTATTGTTTTTTCCAGGTACAGAATTTTCTCACCTAAATTATAAATCTGAACAATACTCTCTATCTCACAACTTTTTGAGTTCTTTGGGACGCATAGAAAGTAGTAATGGTAAATCCAATATTATTTCATGTATCCTTTTTAATACAAGTTTGGTCTTAGTAGGAGTAACTATAATGGAGTTTTATCGAGGATTTAAAGAATTTTTTATAACAACAGAAGATACACCTAGATCAATTATTCTTTCAAAGTATACAAAGCCAGTAGGTATAATTTCAGGTTTTTTATTTGCAGGTGTTGGTGTGGTGCCACATGATTTGCATCATGGCACGCATGTTTTTTTTGCTAATTATGCGTTTTTATCTTTTTTTGTTCTGAGTTTTCTGCATAGCATAGCAGTATATTCATCTAGGTATCTTTCGAATATATATGCAGTAGGATATGTCGTTTTTTGTTTCGTTTTATTAGTATACATTTACATTATTTTTTTAGGCCCTAAGATTACTCCGGGTGCATTTTTTTCTGAACGAGATCTGATGATACAAGTTATTTCTCAAAAACTTATTGTTGCTTCGTTGATTATTTCCATGTTGCTTCAAGTACATGGTATTAAACGACTGCTTAATAAAAGGGATTAAATAAAATACAAGCCACAACCTCTTTCATTTTTTTCGATTTTTTTAATAGAATACGTTTTTTAAAGTTTAAATTGTAAGATTTTAATTCTACAAAATGAAAATTGTTTTTTCTGCTTTGACTTGTTTGTTTAGTTTGAGTTTGGTTGCTCAATTAAGTAATGAATCTATCATAGTTGATGGTTTAAATAGAACATATACACTTTATTTACCAGCAGAATTTAATAGTAATGCATCTTTACCCCTAGTATTAAATTTTCATGGTGGTTCAGGTACTGCAGATGATCAATTATATACAGCTGATATGAGAGATTTGGCTGACGATCAAAATTTTATTGTTGTTTATCCTAATGCTTATCCTGACCCAAACAGCTATCAAGAAACTAATTGGCAAGTTGTAACTTCAGGAGATCTCCCATTTACTGTCCCAAATCCGCACAGTGATATCATGTTTATTGAGAATCTAATTGATCATTTACATATACAATTTAATATCGATTTAAATAGAGTCTATGCATTAGGCTATTCAAATGGTGGTGGCTTCACTTTTGATTTAGCGTGTAGACTCAATAATAAAATCACTGGTATTGGTGTAGTAGCTCGAACCATGTATGCAGAAACATATACTAATTGTGAATTGACTCACCCAACTCCAGTAGTTACAATTTTGGGTACAGAAGATTATATTTCTAATTATGACGGTATTACTTATGAAGGCACGTTATACTATCACAGTAATAATTCAACTAATGATCTATGGATAGAGAATAACAATCTAGTTCCAACATCAAATCTATCATTAATACCTGATATTAACCCAAATGATGGAAGTACAGTAGAGTTATATTCCTGGTCTTCTGAAGATGACTGTATTGATCTTTTCCACTATAAAGTAATTGGTGGTGGTCATGATTGGCCAGGAACATTTGGTAACATGGATATTGTTTCTCATGAAATAATTTGGAATCACTTGTCTGAGTATGGAATGGATGGGAAATTAGATTGTAATACCTCGAATGTTAATTTTGATACTTTTACATCATCTAAAAATTTAATTGAAATAGTTGATGCTCTTGGTAGAAACGTCAATCATCACAATAACCAACTCCTTTTCTATATCTATGATGATGGTTCAGTAGAAAAGAAGTTTATTATTGAGTAAATTGAGTTACTATAAAATTACTATCATGAGACTCACATTTACTGTATTATTTTGTTTAATCACCAAGTTCATTTCTGCTCAAATTAATCCTTGTGAAATTGACGACGCAATTTTAGTTCAATCATTTTCATTTGCATACGATCCCAATATTATTACAATTAATATAGGAGAAACTGTTGCTTGGATAAATACGCAAGGATATCATGATGTCAACGGAGAGATAAATAGTATTACTGGTGAAAACTTTAATAATCCGGAGAATTTCTATTTACCGCCTACTTCTGGATCAACAACTGACCCTGCGTGTATCGGTTACTATACCTTTACAATTCCAGGCACTTATTACTATGATTGTTCAATAGGATCTCATGCTACTAATGGTATGATTGGAACTATTAACGTAATTGGTGATAACACTCAATCAATTAATGAATTTGTAGCTGTGTCAGAGCTCATTTATCCTAACCCTGTATCAACCATCCTAACAGTTGATTTGGGTGATTTGAATGGTGTTAACACAACCATTAGGTTACATGACTCATCGAGCAAAATTGTCTTTGAGAAGCAGGCATCATCAAATCTAACGATAGATGTTTCTGGCTTTGCCAAAGGTATGTATTTACTTGAACTCATAGCTAATGAAAAAGTTTTGAGGAATCAAGTCATGATTGATTAATTATTATGACGTTTTCTGCTTTAATGAATTACTGAAGCTTGAGATTAAGTCTTGCATTTATAATTAAAAAATCTTTAGAGCACAGGCATTTTAATAAACCATCGCATATGATTTAAAAGTGTGTTATCCTTTGAGTAATAGGGTTTAGTTCTAAACTTAGCTAACGATGTTTACGAGGAATAGCTTACTCGAAGATTATTAAAAATTCTAACTTAATCTTGTTCAAGATTGACAGAGTAAACTGGGTTAATCTCACATCTTCACTAACCTAATGTAAATTGTAATTATATGACAACTAAAGTAAGACTTCTATTTATTGCAATAGCTTGTTTGATTAGTTTTCGTCTTTGTGGTCAAAATGAGGTGTCAACTCAAGAAAGATTAGATAAGCCTCTATTATGCTCAATTAAATATAATTTAACTGATCTTGTTGTGGGTAGATATTCAACAAGTTTTGAAAAATTTTTGGGATCAAATTTTTCTTTTGGTAGTGAAGTGGATTTTATACACAAAGATGTATTTCTTGAGTCATTACATCCCTGGTATTCATCTCAAAATGCAATTAAGATTGGAATTATTTTTGAACCATTTATCCGTTATTATTTATCAAATCATTCGGGTCTATATATTTCTATTAATGGTTTTTTTGGCTATGCAACCTACAAATTGTCACAGCCGGATTTACTTAATAAACCCGAATGGACAGCATCAGGTGGAACATTTCAATTAGGAATACTTAAAAGTATACTTGAACCTTTTGTTATAGATTGTTACTTGGGAGCAACATATGCTAATGATGACTATTCTTTACTATACAATGAATCTACTGCGTTATTTCCTGCTCCGGATGGTTTAAGATTATGTGGTGGATTAAGAGTTGGTGTACTGTTAAAAAAAAATGACAATAAGTCATATTAATAATCCCAATAATCAAGATGTAAAACTATCCTATTTATACCATTTAAAAATGAATATTAGATGTAGTATTAATACTATCATTGTTAAGCATATGGTTAACATATGAAGTGCTTTCCAGACTGTCATCTCTCCATTATCCAAAGCATAATTTATGGGTGTGACTAAAAAATAGCACAAAATCATAAATACAACAGTCGTTACATTAACAAGTAAATTGTATTTATGCTTGCATTCCATAAATAGGTTAGCTAAACTCAATATGCCGATTATGAAGAAAAAAATCGGCCAAATACATCGTAAAAATACAGATGATCCTTCAGCTGGCAATTCAATATTTGCTATTGGAGCTACTACTAATGATTGAAAAAGTATAATGGATATTATTACGCTTGAAATAATTCTAATTAACATAATATATTCTTTTGATTGAAGCTTTATTTAATCAAGACTTCCTTCAAGAAGTGCTTCACAAAAAGCGTTATGATATTTATTGCCATCTTCTATGGCGATCCAAACTGACTTAGCTAGAACATAAAATTCAGTTCCATTTGAGTCCTCTGCCACTCTAAATTCCATTATAGTTCCGTCATTGAATTTTATTTTGTACTGATAGGTAGTGGCATGGTAAACTTCGCTCTTCTCTAAAGTTTTTAAATTCATTTTACATATTTAGTCACAATTTACTCAACAATATTATGTATTACCCAAACTTTTCTTTAAATGGAATTCTGACGTGAGTACAGGTCTTTAGTAAAGCCAGTTTTATCAAACATTAAATTTTTAGTTTACGACTTCTCAAAGGCAACTTTTCTAGATAAATTATAGAAACAATTGATTGACAAAAAAGTTACAGATCAAAAATCTAGAGGTAACTCAACCATTTATTGTTAGGATGATTTCTTTTATAGGTCATCCACCACCAAGAAGGATAGTAAAGAAGCAATATCAAAATTACCCATATCAGATACGTTCCAAGTAAGGAAAAGCCGTATCCACAAAGACTCTCATCTAAGGACACAAATTCATTCAAAAACATAGCATCCCATCCAAACCCTTGATATGCTGCAATAGGTATTGCTAAAACATGAATCACCAACAGATGAAGAAGATAAAAAAAGAATGGAACCTTTCCAAAGACCATTAGAAATTGATAAATTTTATTTTTTACATTTTCGAGTTGAGTCAAAATAATTATCGAAGGTCCGAGGGTCATTGCGAGATAAGCTAATGAAGGAGGATACTTAGAAGGGTTGAAAAAATCTATAAGTGTACCGGAATATGTTGGCTGCGTTTGCCATGGGTTTGAATTGCCATATCCACTCAAAAGTCGCACAACAAAAAATCCTAAAGTCAAAGTAATTCCCATCCACTTTAGCCAATTCACTCGTTTATCCACAGACATTATCAAGTAGCTCCTTCCTAATACGATTCCTCCCCACATCACCCCCAGCCAAGGGAGCAAGGGGTATGCAACAGCAACTGAGCCAAAATCGAACTCAAACTTCCATTGCTGATGAAGTAATGCGTAGAGCATACTGGGATTGTCATGATTTAATAAGTCCAATGAGTGATGACCCAAGATAATTGCGAGTGCTAATCCCAGCAGGATGCGTGAATCAAACTTGAACACAAAAGCTGAGCATACCATTGACAAGCCTATAACCCAAATTACCCCCAAAATAAACAGGTCAAAATTCAAATTAAAAAGCCATAAAAAACTTACAATGAATATATCACAGAACATCAACCAAAATCCCCGAGATAATAAAAACAAACGTGTCTCAGAAGTTGCTTTTCTAGAGGCTATAAAAGCAATGGATGCACCAGAAAGAAGGATAAATGTTGGTGCGCAAAAATGTGTAATCCATCGAGTAAAAAAAACTGGAATATTACTGAGAATAGGATTTGCGGGATCGAAGTTGTGAACATCTGCATGGAAAAAATCGCGAACATGGTCAAGCACCATTATGACCATCACTAGTCCTTTTAAAATATCAAGAGATTCGAAGCGGCGTTTCTTCATTAGTGGATTTGAATTTAAAGTATTTATTTTCGGTTTAGGTTAATGAGACACCTTGATTATGCTAATTAGTAATAATATGAGCTTGTAAAAAACTAAAAATAAAATAAGTTAGAGCAGTATATAGAAGACTAATAGTCTGTGATTTACAATTTACATAAAAATTAGTGTTATGTTTTTTTATGTTGAGTAAAACCTTTTTTTAAATTTCACTTTATTCAATACGTAAGAGTTTATACCATCTTTAGAACTGATCAATTCAAAGTTGAAATAACTCAAGTAGTTGTTCGCATTCTCATGTACTGTAAGACATTCTGAACATATAGTATGTTTAGTGAATATATCTTGAAGATCGATCAGAATTTGCTCAGTAATTTGTAGATATCTTCTTGCTAAAAATGAATTGAAACATGTGAATCCACAATGTATTTCTAGCTTATTTTCTGGCAATACACTAATTCTATAAAACCCATAGAATTTACCCTTTTTCTTTACATCAAAATAATAATCAAACTCACCTTGAAAGGGGACTCCGTCAGGTATAAATTGATTTCGATTATCTTGATCTGAGAAGTAGTTTTTAATTTGAGAAATAGACTGTTTTCTTTTACAGATTTCGTATTCTTCTATACTAATTTTTAAGTTGTGAAGTTTACATATAGCATCTTCATTTAGCAAATCATCCTTAATCGAAGCGTTAAAAAAAGATCGAATCTTATTTAACATGTTGCTCCAGAATTCTTCTTCAAAAATTCTCTATAAAAAACTTCGGCTATCTTCTTAGAAATCTTAAGGCCTGTTGCCTCTTCTACCCATAACCATTGACCATTAAGATTACATTCAAGAAAAACATATTTGTCATCTTTCGTAACAATAATATCAAAGCAACCAAAATTACATTTCACCTCTTCAAGAAATGCTTTACACTTTTTCTCTACCTCACCAGGTATCTCAATCGGAGTAAATACTATCTCATGATCATAACCTTCTCTCCAATCTATCCTACCCTTATCATTTGCTTTTGCTTGACTGTCAATCTTACAAGCGAAAGCTTGATCTTTTATATACGTTATTCTCAGCTCATATTTTTTTTCAATATATGATTCAATATGATTAATGTTATTTCGGAAACCAATTTCATTAGTGTTCTTAAATTCTTTATTAGAAATTTTCTTTGTGTAGAAGACGACTTCTTTATCGTTACCCATTATGCCATCTGCTGTAACAGGCTTGATGGCAATATTTTGATCTTTGAATTGAATGAGAGTCTTTAACAAATCATTAGAATAAACTGTTGTAGGAATTTCAAAACCAACTTTATTAGCGACTTGCATCTGCCATATTTTAGATGATCCTTTTCGCTCATTTATTGGGTTTCCAAACCAAAAAACATCATTTAAAGAATAGCGAAAGTACTTAAGAAAATCATCGGCTTCCTTTAGCACCATTTCTTGGATGTCAGGAGTTAACCCCTCATCCAACAGACAAATAGGTTCCATAGGCCTTCTTTCCCAAACAGCTGTTATTAGCTGGTTTGATATTTTGTGCCCTGCCCTCTTGTGTTCTAAAACGAAATTAGACTCTTTATTGTCAATGCTAACGTGTATGTTGTAATCACGAAGCAGATATTCAGTGTTGAGCCTAAAGTAAGGAACAGATAAAGTTTCTAGCTCTTCTATAACTCCATTTGGATGAATATCCTCTTCGCATGTAATAATTAGAATCACAGATAAAAATTATCTATCCTCAGCGTCATCCTTTTTTGTTTTGTACTTATAACCTAACAGCAAATTTCCTCCAACTTGCTTTTCACACATAGTTCTGCTCTTTTTTGAAGAACCACAGAAGTATTCTGTTTTTTGAGTAAATGGGTCATAAACAGCACGATCTAATTCTTGATTTTTAGGCGTCTCAGTTAACTTTCCAAATGCAATGATGGGGGGGATATGTGTTCCAAAAGTATTTCGTATTTGAGTATTCATAGTAATTCGTCTTTTAGTTTAAGTTTAAAGCACTTTTTAATGAACTGATTTTACTTAATTCAATATCAGAAAGACCATCTGAAGCTTTTCCTGCATCTTCCATAAGCTCTAAAACAATTTTTTTTGATTCAGCATCGTTTGCAATGAAATCATTAAGATTTGATAAAATCTCGTTTTGGGCATCCTCGCTTCCAGAAGCAATAGTTGTTAATTCATTATACATTTCATAAGAAATAACATTTGCGCCTCCTTGAGTAGCTTCACAAGCACTTGCTAAGGATGCCTTTTCTAATTCATCGAAGTTACCATCGCTGAATGAAACTAAAACAGCAGGAAGCATTAACATCATTTCTGCAAATTGATGTTCACTAAGAATCAATTTTTTTTCACTCTTGTAATTTTGATAATAGTCACTAAAATTCATAAAACGAGATTTTGATTAATTACCATAAATTTAAATAATATTTTTACAATATCAATCATGGAGTTCATTAATAAAAAATTAAAGAAAATCCCAGTTATTATACTCAACGGATTCCTTGGTTCAGGAAAGACTACTTTGTTTAGAAATCTACTCAGTCAGTCAAGAAAAAAAAACATATCTCTTTGTGCGATCGTTAATGACATGAGCGAACTTGATGTTGATGGACAATTGATTGGTAATACTGAATTAGTTGAGGAAAATACTAAGATCATGAAGTCAATTCATTCATGTGTGTTGAGTAGTGATATTGGAATTAAACAACTTGACAAAGCAATAAAAAATTTACCTTTTGAACAATATTCAAAATGTCTAATTATTGAAACTTCAGGAAGCTGTCACCCTTTACCGCTAATTAAATATTTTCAGCACCATGAAAGTTTGAAGCTCACAGGTTTATTAACACTTGTTGATTGTCTTATGATGTCTCATGATTTTAATTATGGGGAAGATTTAATTCCAAATTTTAAAGAAAATTTATCATTAAATAAAAGAGACACAATTAATTTGTTAGTTGAACAAATTTTATTTAGCAGTCATGTGATTTTAACTAAATCAGATAGAATTGAATCAGATAAGATAAAAGATATTAATGACTGCGTTAAAAATATAAATCCATATTCTAGAATTCATACAGTAGTTCATGGAAGACTAGAACTTGAGTCGCTACTAGATCTCCATGAATATAATTATTTTAGAATTGAAAAATTAATTAATGAATTGGAGCCGTTCATTGAAAATGATGATAGACCATTCGAATTGGGGACAAAGGTGATTAATGACGATCGACCTTTTCATCCTGAAAGATTTTGGAATGTATGTCAAAATTATCTTGATAAAACAATTTATCGTAGTAAAGGTTTCTTTTGGATGGCTTCAAGAGATAGCCATGCTTTGTTGTGGAATCAAGCGGGTGGTGATATAAATTTAGAAATTGTCGGAACATGGAAACAGTCTATTCTTGAAGATGAAAATAATGGACTTTTAGATGAAGAAATCAATATATTAAGAGATAAAATATCAGAAGAAAAAAGCCGTTTTGGCGATAGACATTGTAAACTTACTATCATAGGTGACATTGAAAAGATTCGTCAGTTTTCAGAAAAACTTAATACATGCTTTTTAAACGAAGAAGAAATTAATCATTGGATGAGTGGAGGAGAATTTAGAGATCCATGGCCCAATAGCTTTTTAAAAATTAAATAGGGAATTTTTTAGATAATCAAAATGGATTTTTATAATGCCATTCTTGTTCCGAACGTAGTTCTCTCATTTTTAACAACAGATAATTCTCTTTCCTTTTTGTTTGCTTTTGTTGATTTGCTTTTTTTTAGTTTAGATATTAGTTTGGCTTTATGAAATGGTTTTGGATGCTCTTTGTTTTCGCTGATGGTGTGTTGCTATTTTATTTTGGGTTCAAGTGGATGATTGAAATTTTAAAAGCTTTTAAAAAAGAAAATTTACTTAAACACATAGCCTATTTGATTCCAGCAATTTTGTGTCTAATAATTGGTGGCTTTTTCATTGCTTGGGCATTGTTTGGACAACTACGTTTAAGATTTTAATTGTATATCGATTGTATTGATTTTTTTTGCAGAGTATTTTTTTAAAATCATTCTACTGATTTTACTTTTAAATTAGATCTATCCTTGTTTACAAGTCTTAATAATAGGCTAGATTGTGTAGTCGAGTATATAGATTATATTGCATGTATTAAACTAAGTTCTACAATGAGATTATTTTTTTCAATTTTTTTATTAGGTATTGCCTATTCAATGTCAGCGCAAAAAGAGGGTTGTTTTGAAATTATTTATCCTCTTAAGTTTGAGTTGTTAGATGGATCGGAATTAGAAGTTGAGAATCATCAAGCTATGGTTGAATACAAGTCTTTGTGGAAACAAAACCAGGAGTTCCCAAGTCTAAAATTTCCAATACAAGTTAAATGGCCTGGAAGAGATTTAATGGTTATTGATAGTCAAATGATGCTTGATAGACATCAAGCTAGATGCAATAAATATAAATCTTCTCTAAAAGAGGGTTGTTTTGAATTTATATATCCTCTGACGTTTGAGTTTGCAAATGGATCGAAAGTAGAAGTTGAAAATCATCGAGCTCTGATGAAATACAAATCTTCGTGGAAACAAAAAAAAGAATATCCAAATCTTATGTTTCCAATCGAAGTTAAATGGCCTGGAAGAGATTTAATGGTTATTGACAGTCAAGAGATGCTTAATAGACATCAAGCTAGATGTAAAAAGTATCAAAATAGATAATCCTTTAAATTTGAAACCCACATTTTTTCTGTAAATAGTGTGATGTAGGAATATTCAAATTAGTACTCTCTGAATCCTGACAAATAAAGGAATGACTTTACAAGCAAAAGAGTACTAAATAAATTTGTGTAAACACTTTTATTCCTAAAAACGATTACATTCGGCTTCTTACTTTTGTCACCTTTATTAAAACTTTTTATTTCTTGAATCAAAGGGCGTTATGCTATAGAGAAATTAAAAAGTCAATTAAATTTTATGCTTAAAATCCTGATAATATCAATTAACCATTTTTACAATTAACATTGTTCAATTTGAACAAAAAATATTTTTATTTTATGTCATGGTTTATTTGAAGAAAATTTTAATTGTTGTTGTAGGATTTTTTATTTTCAAATATGCTGACACTTATTTATTTAATGAGGTAAATGCATCATTGGAAATTAATAATTCATTAGACAAAGAGTCTGGCGAATCAGCTATTTCAAGGTCAGTAGTTCCAACGTTTGAATATGCTGTTGATCAATCTATTGATGCTGTTGTACATATTAAGTCAAAATATGTGACTGATGAATACTATCAATATCTTCATCCGTTTTTTGGAAGAGGATATTATTCCATGCCAAAGGAGGAAATTGCAAGCGGTTCAGGCGTGATAATTTCAGAAGATGGATACATAGTTACAAATAGTCATGTGATTAATAATGCAAAAGAAATAGAGGTTGTTTTAAATAATAAGCAAAAATTTCAAGCAGAAATTTTAGGTGAAGATGCTTCAACTGATTTAGCATTAATCAAAATCAAGAATAAGCAACTTAAGTCTATTGAGTTTGCAAATTCAGATGATGCAAAAATCGGACAATGGGTTTTAGCCGTTGGAAATCCATTTAATCTCAATTCAACTGTAACTGCTGGCATTATCAGTGCAAAAGGTCGAGATATTGGTTTGATAAATCAAAGCGGAATTGAATCATTTATTCAAACTGACGCTGCAATAAATGCTGGAAATTCAGGTGGCGCACTAGTGAATATTGATGGGAAGCTAATTGGTATTAATACCGCAATACAATCTCCATCTGGTGTAAATACTGGATATGGATTTGCAATCCCATCAAATATGGTAGAGAAAATAGTTGCAGATTTGAAAGAATTTGGTGAAGTGCAAAGAGCATTTTTAGGTATAAATATTATTGAAATTAATTCCGAGATTGCCAAAGAATTTAATCTTAATAGTTTAAATGGAGTTTATGTCTTCAATACAATGAATGATGGTGCAGCATCTAGATCTGGAATTAAGAAGGGTGATGTCTTGACAATGATTGGAGATAAAGAAGTTAACTCGTTAAGTGATATTCAGGAGCAATTAACTTTATATAGTCCTGGTGATGAGATCGTTTGTACAATAAATAGAGAAGGTGCAACAATTAAATTTGCAGTCTATCTTTAATCATCTATTTCTAAAAGATGTATAGAATCATTTTACGAATTTGAATAAAGATGATAGGACTAGAAGGTAAACTTCTTGTCAGTCAACAATCCATTAAAATGAAAGTGTGTCTTTTTAAATTCATCAAGACAATTTGAAGAATATGTTGGCTAGCAAACCTTAAATCACATTTTTAGTATAATAATATTTTAGTGTATATTTGTTTGCATAAAAGTTTTAGCCATGAATAAAAATACCATAACAGCACTAGTATTAATTGCAATTATATCTTACGGCTGTGCTAAGTATGACGATGGTCCTTTCTTTTCTCTAAGAACAAAAAAGGGCAGATTAACTGGTGATTGGGAACTTGAAAAAATTAGTTTTAATGGTCAAAGCTCGAGTGGTTATTATGGTGCGAATATGATTTGGACTTTTGAAAGAGATGGTGATTTTGAGCAGACTATAGACTATGGATCTTATTCATATTCTTATGCTGGAGATTGGGAGTTTGATGATAATGGAGAAGAGCTAGAAATAGTAGTTGATGGTTCAGGTGTCACTTTTGAGATTAATCGTTTAACCTCAAACGAACTTTGGCTAGAGCAAAACTATATGGGGAATGTAACGGAGTATGAGTTTGAGAAAGATTAATAATTTTTCGTCAAAACATTTTCTTTTAGTATTACTCTTTTTTATTTTGTTTTTGCATGGGTGCTCCAAAAATAATGATATTGATGGAGTAAATCATATACCTCCTTTTTTAGGATCAAATAGAATAGCTGGAGATTGGGAACTTGAAAAAATTAGTTTTAATGGCCAAAGCTCGAGTGGTAATTTTGATTTGACTTGGACTTTTGAAAGAGATGGTGATTTTGAGCAGTTTTTAGACTATGGATCTTATTCATATGCTTACGCTGGAAATTGGGAGTTTGATGATAATGGAGAAGAGCTAGAAATAGTAGTTATGGGTTCAGCTGTCACTTATGAGATTAATCGTTTAACCTCAAACGAACTTTGGCTAGAGCAAAACTATAATGGGAATGTAATGGAGTACGAGTTTGAGAAAAATTAAGTTTTATCTTTCTTTTTTTCTACTTCTTTCCTTTTTACTCTAAAAGAGTTTTTAGGCATTGTGATCCTCTCAGCACTTAAGCTATTTTCTTTGGGAACAATTCCTGGCATTAATGAATCTGTGAAATGCTTCACATCATAAATTTCGTCAACTAATTCTGATAAATCAATCTCACCAATCATTTGACTAAATTGTAAATTAAATAAAATTAATCCTGAAATATCTGCATGATCACGAACCTCTAGTTTATTAAATGTTTTTGAAGTTTTTCTGATTTTTGACATACCGATAATTAGAGTTCCATTTATGTAAGTCATGCCTCTTACAAAACGTTTAAAATCAAATATTTTTGTTATTTTATTAGTATTTAAGTCTAACTTAATTAGCCGTCCTACACCTGATTCAAGTAAATAAAGTGCATCATTAATTACCAGAGGTGAATGTGGCATTGACAAGCCATCAGCAAGAATTCGGCTAGATGGAATTTCCATTAAAATACCACTTTCATTAATGTTATCTCTCCAACCTTCTTTTTCATCTGTTTTTGAAAGTGCTGTCGCATATTTAGGCATGCCATCCCTTATTGCAAGTCCATTTAAATGACAACGATCTTCAGGGACTATTCTACTTATAAAATTTGGTTTCCACTTAGGGATAAAGCTGTAATTAATATCAAATGTGCATAGACAAGAAAATACTGTGTTAATCCCCCAAAGCTGATCTTTGGCAAAATGTATGTCGTGTAGATCTAGAATACTTGTATTAAATTCAGCTCGATGAAGATATAATTTATCAAAACTTTTGTTTTGATTTTCTTTGACTTTTGTGGCATCGATTTTAGAGGAAAAATAATGTATTGAGTCAAGACAACCAATCGCAAGGTTATCCCGATAAATTGCAATGCCCATTGGTTTTTTAAGCGGAGTAGCAACTTTCTCTAAGTCACATCCATTGAGACTTCCAAATGTTATTACTTTGTTAGCCTTGTAAGTACTTATAACAATCGACGATTTTGAGTCATATAAAAGTTGAGCGAGTACTTTTTCTGTTTCCATTTTTTATTTAATGTAAACAAAAATACTAATCAATTTCAATGTAAAAGAAATAAAAGAAATAGGTTGATAATAATAGAGATGTCTAAAGAAGATATAAGGAGCTAATTTCATTCATCATATTTAGACTTAATATTTTTTAATTTATTGATTGTAAAACAACAAGAAATTAGTAATTTAATGGCCTAAATTTTACGTTATGAAATTCAACCTTAACACTTTTTTATTTACAACATTTTATCTTTTAAGTTTTACTGGATTTTCACAAGTTGATGTGACATTCAAAGTAGACATGCAATACCAAAATATTTCTGAAAATGGAGTGCATATTGCTGGTTCTTTGCAAGGATGGGACCCAAGTACGACCCCGTTATCTGATGATGATGGTAATGGTATTTGGGAAGTAACATTATCATTAAATGAATTCTCATCATATGAGTATAAATTTATAAATGGTAACTCATGGGGTAGTGATGAGCAAGTTTATGGATCTTGCGCAGCAGGTAATGGAAATAGGCTTTTAGATGTAGAAGATCTAAATCTAGTTTTACCTGCATATGTATTTAATTCTTGTGAATTTACAGTATATGGTTGTACAGATACAGATGCTATTAATTATGATTCTTCTGCAAATAATGATGACGGTTCTTGTGAATATTTTACACTAGAAGGTTGTACAGACAGTTCAGCATGTAATTATCAAGAAGAAGCTACTGAAGATAATGGATCATGTACATATTCGGATCCAGGATATGATTGTGCAGGAAATTGTGTTTCACCTACAGTAGATTGGATTGGTGATCAAAATAATGATGGTTTTACCAGTAATGATGAAAATGGAAACTTATATATTTCAATTGAAAGTTACCCAAATGTTGGTGTCGCTACCTTAACATTAAACGGCGAGATTTATACAATGGAATACCAAGATTGGGGTGACAATGCTCATTGGTATTGGATGTTAAGTGCAGACACTCCTCCAATGGACTATGATTGGGAAGTTTCAGTAACAAACGAATGTGGTGAAGGTCAAGTGTTGTCAGGAACATTCTCAACGATCGTTGAAACATTAACTGTTACTACAACAGCTTGTTCTTCGGCTTCTTCAGTTGCAATGACTGGCCCTTGGTGGGGCTGGGATCCAGCTGCTGGTCCAGTT
>MDTD01025592.1_pt1 | contig 18631 bp, 15 predicted proteins | sample 811221 | NCBI WGS metagenome assembly MDTD01 (sample SAMN05326646, study PRJNA326480) | marine metagenome | isolation source: seawater | place: Pacific Ocean: South West | collected 2011 | reverse complement strand
CCGAACATATCGATCGGCCATGGACTGCAAAGATGTTCTCGAGGAACTGGCGAAGAGCTCCGGCGAGCAGTTCGATCCCGAACTGGTTCCGCTCTTCCTTGAACTCGATTTCACGGCCTACAAGCGAATGGTCGAGGGTCATGAGGTCTTCCGAGATCAGGCTTCAATTCCTCATTCCAGGGAGAACATGTCGTGAAGATGAACTGGGAACAACACAAGAGTGGAGCGGTTCTCCGACTCACAGGTGAATTCACGATCGATGATTCCGAATCGATGCGTCGTCGCTGTCGTCAGTGGATGGAAGAGGCGCGGACAGGTCTGGTCATCGAATGCAGCGAGCTGGAACGACTCGATTCATCCGCGCTTGAGACTTTGATTTGGCTTCAGGAGGAGCTCGAGCGTCGAGGTCTATCCATGCGAATCGCATCGCTTCAGGGACAGCCCGCAATCACCTTCTCGGTGACGAGACTTGAACGACGTTTCCAGATACACGACACCATCGAGGACGCCGCACGTCAGTTGGCAGGCAACAGATGGGGAGGTCAGGCAGCATGACAACTACTCGATTCACAGCAGTCGAAGCGCTTCCAAAGCTGCCTCTCGGCGAGATGCTCCTCAAGCGAAATCTGATTTCGCAGAGTGATCTCGATCGGGCGCTTGAACAACAGTCGCAGGGCGGTCACGAGAAGCTTCTGGGCGAGGTGCTTCAGCAGATCGGCGCGGTCTCGGAGGCCAATGTTCTCGAGGTGATCGCAGAGGGATATGGGGTCCCATTCGTCGATCAGGTCGCCCGCATCGCAGACCCGAGGGCACTTGACGCATTGCCACGCGACTTCATCGAGGAGCATCGGGTTCTTCCAATGTTCCTGGTGCGGGACACGTTGACGGTTGCCGTCTCCGAGCCGGCGAATCTCTATCTGGTGGAGGAGATCGCCAGAATCTCCGGCTACGACATCAAGATCGTGGCAGCGACCCGTTCCGACATCGAGTCGGCGATCCAGTCATACCTTCCGGCAGCCAACGTATTCGTCATCGACGACATCTACGAGGACATCGATGAGCAGGATTTCAGCATCATCGAACGACAAGTCACCGAGATCGCGGATCTCGAGGAAGTCGCGGGTCATGGTCCCGTCGTCAAGCTGGTCAACTACATCATCTTCACCGCGGTTCAGGAACGGGCATCCGACATCCACATCGAGCCCGATCATCATCGACTACGTGTTCGATATCGCGTGGATGGACGGCTCTACGAGAAGCTGTCGCCTCCGTACAAGATGCATGCCGCCATCGCGAGTCGTGTCAAGATCATGAGCAATCTGGACATCTCCGAGCGACGTATTCCTCAGGACGGCGATTTCAACGTGATGCTGGAAGGCCGGCCTATCGATCTTCGTGTCTCGACCATGCCGGGCAAGCACGGTGAGACCATCGTCATTCGAATCATCGACAGTCAGAACAACAGGCTTTCGATGGATCAGCTTGGATTCAGCGGCGACACGCTTGCCGCCTGGCAGAGCATCGTCGAACAGCCAAATGGAGTCGTGCTGGTGACAGGCCCCACCGGTTCCGGTAAGTCGACGACCCTGTATTCCGTGCTTTCGATGATCAACTCTCCCGAGATCAACATCTCAACCATCGAGGATCCCATCGAGGCCAAGATCCCGGGTATCAATCAGGCTCAGGTCAACCAGCGAGCGGGATTCACGTTCGCCAGTGCGCTTCGTTCCATGCTTCGACAGGATCCCGATGTTCTGATGGTCGGCGAAGTCCGTGATGGCGAGACAGCCGGGATCGTCACGCAGGCGGCATTGACCGGCCATCTGGTGTTCTCGACTCTGCATACAAATGATGCGACCAGTGCGGTCACCCGAATGGGGAACCTCGGTCTGGAATCCTATCTGATCGCCGCCACCCTTCGCGGTGTGCTTGCGCAGAGACTAGTCCGCAAGATCTGTCCTCACTGCAAGGAGCCTCATGTTCCCGAGCCTCGCATCGCCGAAGCGCTGGAACGATCCGGTTGCCAGTGGGACACCCTATATCAGGGTGGTGGATGTGGTCGTTGTCGCCACACCGGCTTCGCTGGTCGGATCGGAATCTTCGAACTACTTGTTCCCGATGCGGGCATCCTCGATGCCATCGCCTCGGGTGTGACGCTGCAGGATCTCCGAGCCCTCGTGGAGGGACGAGGGTTCAGGAGTCTGCGGCAGGATGGTCTTGAGAAAGTCTGCAACGGTCTGACGACCCCAGAGGAAGTCCTTTCCGCAACGAGTCTGTGATGAACGCCGCCAGTACCTACGCCTATAGAGCTCGTGACCAGCACGGGCAGCCAGTGACGGGAACGCTCTCAGCCGAAACGCCGGAGCGTGCGGCTGCGCAGCTGCGCACCGATGGTCTCGTCGTCACCGGTATTCGCGATGCCTCCGTGTCTGCACAGGTAGAGGCTGATGTCCAGCTCGTACAGGCAAATCAGCGTGCCCGTCGGGTTCGCCGCAGCGATGTGGTGTCGATGTGCCAGGAGATGGGTGTCATGCTGGAATCGGGCGTGACGCTCTCGGAGGCATTGACGGCCGTCACGAACCAGACCAAGCGTCCGGAGTTCAAGTCCGTGCTGGGTAGTCTCACCGAAGAGGTCTGTGGCGGGTCGTCATTCTCGGATGCGTTGAGTCGTCGATCGAAGATCTTTCCACCGGTCATGGTCAGTCTTGTCCGTGCATCGGAAGCCTCTGGAACCATGTCCGAGATGCTGCTTCGCATTTCGGACTATCTGGGTTCGGAGGAGAAGACCGCTCGCCAGGTACGGGGCGCCCTGATCTATCCGGGCTTTATGTTTGGAACCGGTGCGGTCGTCGTTCTGTTCATGATGATCTTCATCCTCCCGAGATTCGCGAAGGTCTATGAAATGCGTTCGGCGAGCCTCCCTGGTCCGACAAGAGTCCTGATGGGAATCGGTGATTTCGTGACCACGCAGTGGATGTACTATCTCCCGGCGCTCCTTGTGAGTGGGGTTCTCCTGTTCATTTGGCAGCGGAGTCGGAACGGAATCTTCTGTCGCGACTGGTTGAAGCTGCATGTGCCAGGACTGCGTGGGATCTTCAGGAATCTATATCTCACGCGAGCATCGAGAACGATGTCGACCTTGCTCTCGGCGGGCGTGAACCTTCTTGACGTGATCAGCATCTGTCGAAGCATCACCGGCAACGAGGTGTTCAATCGTGTGTGGCTGGACATGGAGACGCAGGTTCGCGACGGCATGCCGCTGAGCAAGGCCTTCATGGAATCGGCGGAGATGCCCCAGAACGTCTCCTCCATGGTCACGGCGGGTGAGCGAAGCGGTCGTCTGCCGGAAGTCATGGAGAAGGTCGCCGTCTTCTCGCAGGACAGGCTCGATGTATCAGTCAAGAAGGCGACGACCATGATCGAGCCGATCATGATCATCGGCATGGGTCTGCTGGTCGGTGCCGTCGCACTGGCTTTGCTGCTGCCGATCTTCAAGATGAGCGGCGTCGTGGCGGGTTGATGACGCTACATGGCAACGAAAAGCATTGATTCCAACCACGCGTCCATCTGGACGGTTCCCTCATCAGGCCACTGATGCGATGGACGTTTCGCTGGCGATCGCCTGTTCTCGATCCATCCAATCTCGCAACACGGTGCGGATCTGCTGGGATGTCGTCGATGTTCGCACGGCTTCCTTGAGGGGTTTCACATGTCCCATGGTCTTGCCGTATCTGGCGATACCACTGCAGAGTCGATGCAGTGCCATGCGTTCTGTCTGATGTTCCAGTACGAGATCGAGATGGCGCTCGATGACCTGGAGCTTCTCCAGCATCGTCGGCTCCGGAAGATCGATGCCGTCGACAAGCTTGGCTCTGATGGCCCGGAACAACCAGGGGGTTCGGAGTGAACCTCGAGCAACCATCACACCATCGCAACCCGTCAGATCGACCATGTCCTGCGCATCCTGCGCGGTCTTGATGTCACCATTCCCGATGACCGGTATGGAATCGACGGCGTCGACCACATCGGCGATTCCTTCATGGCGAACCGATCCCTTGAAGTACATCTTGGTCGTGCGGCCATGGACCGTGATGGCGGCGATGCCGACCTGTTCAAGTCCACGCGCCAGTTCCGGTCCGACGATGCAGTCATCGTCCCATCCGAGTCTGATCTTGGCGGTCACCGGAACACCGGTGCGTGGAGTAACGGTCTCGACGATCTTCTCGGCCAATCGGATCGTGGAGTCGGGTTCGCACAGAAGCAGGCTGCCGCCATTCTTCTTGGCGACCTTGTCGACCGGGCAACCCATGTTGATGTCGACCACCTTCGCACCGTGATCGACCGCCCACAATGCTGCCTCGGGCAGCGGGTCCTGGGCATTGCCGTAGAGCTGCATGCACAGGGGCGAATCGGCCTCGCAGGTGGCTGCCAACTGCATGGCCTTGGGGTCCTCCCGCAGCACCGAATGCGTATTCAAGAGATCCGTGCTGGCCAATCCAACGCCTCCCAGCTCCCGACACAGAAGGCGGAAGGGGAGATCCGTATGGCCTGCCATGGGAGCCAGCAGAGCGGGTGAATCGAGCTGTACGGGGCCTATCCGGAGCATCACGCAAGTCTACACTTCCCGCCAAACTGGCAGAATCACCACGGCAAGACACCTCCTTATGGCCGATCAAATGAGTGACATCGCCGTTTTCAGGTGCTTAAAGGGCATTTGGCGTGGCACCTAGCTTGCATTCATATATGTCAGACGCAGCCCATCAGGCTGCTTAAAACATGATTTACAGCCGACTCGGATGTGCCCAAGAGGCCCTGAGTCGGAGCTAAGGAGACCGCGTATGTCAAAGATCATTGGAATCGACCTCGGTACCACCAACTCTGTCGTCGCTGTGATGGAAGGTGATCAGCCGAAGGTTCTCATCAATTCATCCGGAAACCGGACCACGCCATCGGTCGTGGCATTCACCGACAAGGGCGACCGTCTGGTCGGCCAGCCCGCTCGACATCAGCAGGTGACGAATCCCACCAACACGATCTATTCGATCAAGCGTTTCATGGGACGTCGCCACAATGAAGTCCAATCCGAGGAAACGCAGGTTCCCTACACCGTAGTCGGTGGAGGAGACGATCTCGTGAAGGTGGAGGCTGGTGGAAAACAGCAGACACCACCCGAGATCTCCGCTGTCATTCTTCGTGATCTCAAGCAGATCGCCGAGGAGTATCTCGGCGAGCAGGTCGACAAGGCCGTCATCACGGTGCCCGCCTACTTCAACGACGCTCAGCGTCAGGCGACCAAGGATGCCGGTGAGATCGCCGGCCTTACCGTCGAGCGAATCATCAACGAACCGACCGCAGCCGCGCTTGCCTACGGTCTCGAGAAGAAGTCCAACTCGAAGATCGCCGTCTTCGACCTTGGTGGTGGTACGTTCGACGTCTCCATCCTCGACATCGGTGATGGAGTGTTCGAGGTGCTCGCGACCAACGGTGATGGCCACCTCGGTGGTGACGACTTCGACCAGGTCCTGATCGACTATATCGCCGACGAGTTCCGTAAGACCGACGGTATCGATGTACGTCAGGATCAGATGGCGCTTCAGCGACTCAAGGAAGCGGCCGAAAAGGCCAAGTGCGAACTCTCGCAACAGCTTGAGACGGATGTGAATCTCCCGTTCATCACGGCGGATGCCTCCGGCCCCAAGCACCTCCAGGTAAAGGTGACCCGTGCTCGGTTCGAGGAGCTGGCCGCCGACCTGTTCACAAGGCTCATGGGTCCATGCAAGACGGCCCTTACGGATGCCAAGCTGTCGACCTCGGGTGTCTCCGACGTCGTCATGGTCGGTGGTTCGACCCGAATCCCCAAGGTTCAGGAGATCGCCAAGGAGATCTTCGGAACAGCGGAGCTGGACAAGTCGATCAACCCCGATGAAGTCGTGGCCATCGGCGCCGCCATCCAGGGTGGTGTTCTGCAGGGCGACGTGAAGGATGTCCTGCTTCTGGATGTCACTCCATTGAGTCTTGGTGTCGAGACGCTCGGTGGCCTGATGACTCGTCTCATCGAGAAGAACACGACCATCCCCACGTCCAAGAAGGAAACCTTCTCGACGGCCTCCGACAACCAGACGTCGGTCACGATCAACGTGCTTCAGGGTGAACGCGAGTTCGCCAAGGACAACCGAACGTTGGGCCAGTTCGATCTGACCGACATTCCATCCGCACCTCGTGGCATGCCTCAGATCGAAGTCGAATTCGGCATCGATGCCAACGGCATCCTCAACGTTTCCGCTACGGACAAGGCCACCGGCAAGTCCCAGAACATCGAGATCACCGGATCGAGCGGTCTATCCAAGGACGAGATCGAGAAGATGAAGCAGGACGCCGAGAACAATGCGGGTGAGGACAAGGCTCGTCGTGAACTGATCGAGATCAAGAATCAGGCCGAACAGATCGTCTACGCTACACGCAAGCAGCTCGAGGAGCACGGTGGCAAGGTCGATGCCGAGATCCGATCCACGATCGAATCCAATGTCGCCAACCTCGAGGACAAGCTCAAGGGTGACGACAAGGACGCCATCGAGGCGGCCGTCAAGCAGCTCAACGACAGCTCAACCGAGCTCGGCAAGGCCGTGTACGAAGCGGCGGCAGCGGAGTCTTCCGAGAACACTGAGGAGCCCGAAGCTCCATCGAACGACAGTGATGTCATCGATGCCGAATACGAGGTCAAGGAAGACAAGGACTGATTTTCTCTCGCACCCTTCGGGTGTCGTATTCTCCCTCCCACGCCACGCTCCGTGACCCAGGTCCCGGAGCGTGGTGTTTTTCATATCGGTGTTTGCGGTCATCATGGAGATGCCTACAATCGTTCGTTCCACAGACATGAGGAGAATCCTGTGACAACGGCCCCAGCCAATTCAATATCGTCCTTCCCCGCCGAAGCAGTCATCACACCCGAGTGCATCGAAAGCCTGAGATCGGGCTTCGATGAGAATCCCAACTGGCGGATGAGCCAGAATGCCATCACTCAGGTCGGCATCGACGATGTGGCCCTGAACCGCGAGGTCGTGACGGAGACGGACTTCACGTTCTCGACGCTCCTGGATGACTGGAAGGTCACGAATCAGAAGCAGTCCGGGCGTTGCTGGATGTTCGCGGCATTGAATCTGTTCCGTGTCGAGGCCATGAAGGCCATGAATCTGAAGCAGTTTGAGTTCAGCCAGAACTACACGCTGTTCTGGGACAAGTTCGAGCGTGCCAACTGGTTCCTCGAGTCCATCATCGAGACATCCGATCGCGACCTCGATGATCGGACCGTGGGTTTCCTTCTGGACAATCCGGTCGAGGACGGTGGCCAGTGGAACATGTTCGTGAACATCGTTCGCAAGCACGGTCTGGTACCCAAGTCGGTGATGCCCGAGAGCAAGTCCTCTTCGGGAACCATGAGGATGAACGGCATACTCAAGTGGTATCTCCGTGGATTCGCCAAGCAGATCCGGGAGTCGGTCACCGGTGGTGGTTCCGCGGAAGCGGCCAGGTCCCTGAAGGATCGACAGTTGGCCGTCATCTGGCGAATTCTGTGCATGCATCTGGGTACGCCTCCCACGGAATTCAACTGGCAGTGGAACGACAAGGATCGGGAGTTCCACCGTGACGGACTGATGACGCCCCGGACGTTCGCCGAGAAGTACGTGAAGATCGATCTCGACAACTACGCATGTCTCGTCAACGACCCTCGTCCCGACAGTCCGATCGGCCGGACTTTCACGGTCGAATATCTGGGCAACATCGTCGGGGGTGAGCCGGTCAAGTATCTGAATGTCGGCATGGGCACCATGAAGGACATCACTTCGGGGGTCCTCCAGGATGGCGAGCCTGTCTGGTTCGGCTGCGATGTGGGCAAGATGTTCCGTCGTGACATCGGTATCTGGGATACGGATCTCTACCAGTACGAGCGGATCTTCGATTCACCACTTTCGTTGGACAAGTCGGAGCGGCTGCTCTATCACCAGTCGTTGATGACCCATGCGATGCTCTTCACCGGTGTCGATGTCCGTGATGAAGGCGTGCATCGCTGGCGAGTCGAGAACTCGTGGGGCGAGGATCGTGTCGGTCGAAAGGGGTTCCAGGTCATGAACGACAACTGGTTCGATGAGTACGTCCTGGAGATCGCTGCTCACCGGGAAAGGCTGCCAGAGACCCTTCAGAAGGCCTGGGAGGCCGATCCGATCGTGCTGCCAGCCTGGGATCCGATGGGATCCCTCGCCTGAGCGGCTGAATGGGGCTTATAAGCTTGCGATCCGCCCGGTTTCCCTCATACTGGATTGATTGGATCCTATGACGGGCATCATCCGGATTGTCTGTTATCACATCTGAGAGGAGATCCTGTGATCAATCGAATCCACCACCTGGCCGGTCTTATGGGCATCGCCACCCTTGTGTCGTCGTCTCTGGCGACAGCCAGCATTCCAATGCCGGCCCCCGAGGATTACGCGGGCGAGAGTATCGTCGAGGTGGATGTGCCCGATGGCGGCATCCTCCAGCTTCTTCTAGACGAGGGTGTCAGAAGCATGGCCTGCACGCCCGCCCCAGGGGTGAGTGCATGGCGGGTCGATGCTGATTCGAGATCTTTCATCGATTCGTTGGGACTCGATTACCGTGAGATGATTCCGGATCTATCTGCATTCATCGCGCAGCGAAATGCCGAACGAATGGCGATGAGGGCGACGCGAGGCCTCGATTTCTATGCGGACTTCAGGACACTGGATGAATTCAACAACCGTCTTGACGAGATGCTCGCGGACTATCCCGATCTCACGACACCAATCGTGCTCGGACAATCCCACGAGGGGCGGGACATCAGGGGCATCATCATCCGTGCCGGCGAAGACAATGGTCGTCCGGCCTGCTTCCTGAATGGTTGTCAGCATGCCCGTGAATGGATCTCGCCGATGACGACGATCTACATGGCCGACACGCTGCTGCCCGCCTACGGCGAAGACCCCCAGATCACGTCGCTGCTCGACAAGATCGAGGTCATCGTGGTGCCTGTGAGCAATCCCGACGGGTATGTGTTCTCCTATTCACCCGGCGGCGATCGCTACTGGCGGAAGAATCGTCGCGACAATAGCGGCTCCTGCGAGGGTGTCGATCTGAACCGCAACTGGGGTTCCGACTGGAACGGTGGACAGAGCACCAGCAACGACACATGCAGCGACATCTACGTAGGTCCATCATCGATGTCCGAGCCTGAAGTCACCGCTCTGGGCGATTTCATGCTCAACCACGGAAACATCAAGACCCAGGTCGACTTCCATGCGTACTCCCAGCTCATTCTCGAGCCACGTGGCTATACCACGGTTCCGCCGCCGGACTTCGACGAGCTTCATTCGCTTGGTGGCGACATGTCGAATGCCATACAGGGCGTGTACGGAAAGAACTACGTGCATGACAACCCCTGCAACATCCTCTACTGCGCCAGTGGCACCCTCATCGACTGGCCATACGACCAGTACGGTTCACGTGCCTACTGCATCGAATTGAGGCCCGGTTCCGGCGAGCCCGGAGGATTCGATCCGGCGCCCAGCGAGATCCGACCTTGCGCGGAGGAGAACTTCCAGGCTGTACTCAAACTGATGGAGTACACGGCCACGCCATTGAGCATCGAATTGCCAAGTGGGCCGCCTACGACGGTCTGGACCAATCAGACGACCACTTTCCCCGTCACGATCACTGCTCGCAGTGAAGACCCTGTGCCTTCCGAAGCTGTGCTTCGCTATCGCAGCACTGCCGGTAGTTTCACCGAAGTCGCGTTGGACTATCTCGGTGGTGACAACTATGAAGCCACCTTGCCGACATTCGGCTGCACCAGTGCTCCCGAGTTCTACATCGCCGTCGGTGGTGACGGTGGAGGCGTGGCGACGATGCCGGCATCCGCTCCATCGGAGCTGTTCACGGCCACACCGGTCTCATCACAGGAAATAGTCTTCACGGACAATTGCGACACCGATCCCGGATGGACGACCAGTGGAAGTGCATCGGACGGCTTCTGGGACCGCGGCATTCCCGTGGGTGGAGGTGATCGTGGCGATGCACCAGCCGATGCCAGTGGCAGCGGTTTCTGCTGGCAGACGGACAATGTCGACGGCAATTCGGATGTCGATGGCGGCAATGTCATCCTGATCTCGCCGATTCTCGACGCCTCGCTGCCTGGAAGCATCCTTTCGTACGCCCGCTGGTTCTCGAATTCGTCGGGGTCGGCTCCCAACGAGGACACTTTCGTGACCCAGATCTCCGACAATGGTGGGATCACCTGGCTCGATCTGGAAATCGTGGGACCAGCCGGCGATCAGGTGAATGGAGGCTGGTACTTCGTCGAATTCAATCTCGATGACGTTCCCGGTTTCAATCCAAGCAGCAATTTCCGCGTCAGGTTCATCGTCGAGGATGTGCTCGCAGGATCCGTGGTCGAAGCGGCTGTCGATGAAATCGAGATCACATTCGCCGAATGCATCGAGGACAGCCCATGTCCGGAGGATGTGGTCGGTAACGACGGCGTCGTGGATGTCGAGGATGTGCTCGGTCTGCTTGGCGCATTTGGAACGACGGATCCGAACTTCGATATCGACAACAACGGTTTCGTCGACGTTGGAGACATCCTGGCGGTCATTGCCGCCTGGGGCGAATGCTGATTCCGCGGTTGTTCCTTTTCGTCTCGTGATTCAGGGCCGGTCACCCGGTTGCCAGATCGATGACGCCTGCTGCGCCGAGAATGCATGAGACGACACCATTGAGTGTGAAGAACGTGAGGGCCATACGGCTGGTTCCCCATCTTCGAACGGTGAGGTGCTCGATCACGAGCAGGAGACAGGCGGCAATGCAAGCCGCGAGGAACACGCCGCCCAAACGCTGATCAAGCGACCATGCCAGAATAAGACAGGCGCCGGCGATCACGTGGAGTATTCGACTGAACCAGAGGGCGCCATTGAATCCGAAGGTGCTTGGAATGCTGTGGAGACCTTCCTGCCTGTCGACGTCGACATCCTGCAACGCGTAGATGACGTCGAAGCCGGCGACCCAGCAGAGGACCATTCCGGATAGAAGCCACAGGGCCGGTTGATGCATGAGCGTCTCGGGTTGCACGGCGATGGCGGCAGCCAGTGGACTCATGGCCAGTGATGCGCCAAGCCAGAGGTGGCAGGCCCATGTCATGCGTTTGAGCAGCGGATACAGGCAGAGCCAGGCGAGGACCGGGAAGCCGAGAATCAGAGGCCACCAGTTGCCAAGCAGGATCAGAAAGAGCAGGCAGGTGAGCAGGAACACAGCAGCCGAGACAGCCAGCCCAGCCAGTACCGTCTGTGGATTCGTCTTGCCCGATGGCAATGCACGCCCAGCTGTTCTGGGATTCCTCGAGTCGATGTCGTGATCCAGCCATCGATTGGCCAGCATGGCGGCAGTACGGGCGGCAACCATGGCGATGACGACCAGAAGAATGGAGATGCCCAGATGTTCCACTGTGACGGAGGAAAGAGGTGCTGCTGGCCAGGCCGCCATGAACAGCCCAAGAAGGGCGAATGGGAGGGCAAAGACACTGTGGCTGAGCTTGATGTCTCTTGCGAGGATCAGAGATCGGCCAAGAAGCCCCGTCGAAATGTCGGCTGAGGAGGTGCTCACATAAGCATCCTACGGCACGTCGGGAGGCTAGAGGGTACGCTGCTCATCCAATGGCAAAGGCAGCAAAAACGGCAATCACCCCGACGCGAGGCGAAAACTACCCCGAGTGGTATCAGCAGGTCGTCCGTGCAGCGGATCTGGCGGAGAACTCACCTGTTCGAGGGTGCATGGTCATCAAGCCTTGGGGCTGTGCGCTCTGGGAGAACATGCAGCACATCCTTGATGGGATGTTCAAGGCCACCGGTCACAAGAATGCCTACTTCCCGCTGTTCATTCCCAAGCGTTTCCTCGAGAAGGAAGCGGAGCATGTGGAGGGGTTCGCGAAGGAATGCGCCGTCGTGACGCATCATCGACTGGAGGCCGGTCCGGACGGAGGACTGGTGCCGGCTGGCGAGCTAGAAGAACCGCTCGTCGTCAGGCCGACTTCCGAGATGATCATCGGCGATGCCTTCTCCAGATGGATCGAGTCCTATCGAGATCTTCCGCTTCTCATAAATCAGTGGGCGAACGTGGTGCGATGGGAGATGCGAACGCGTCTGTTCCTGAGGACCGCCGAATTCCTCTGGCAGGAAGGGCACACCGCCCACGCGACCGAGGAGGAGGCTCGTGAGCACACGATTCGCATGCTCAACGTCTATGCCTCCTTTGCTCGGGACACGATGGCGATGCCCGTGATCACAGGTGAGAAGACAGCTGCCGAACGATTCCCGGGAGCCGTGGAGACCTACTGCATCGAAGGGATGATGCAGGATCGAAAGGCGCTTCAGGCAGGTACGTCCCATTTTCTCGGCCAGAACTTCTCGAAGGCCCAGGACATCGTGTACCTAGATGAAAATGGCGACCGCTTGAATGCATGGACTACCTCATGGGGAGTCTCCACCCGGTTGATCGGTGGATTGATCATGACCCACGCCGACGATGATGGGCTGGTCCTGCCGCCAAGACTGGCGCCGGTTCATGTCGTGATCATGCCCATCACGTTCAAGGCGGATGATCCGGCCATGATCATGAACTACTGTCACAAGATCGCGGATGATCTTCGCGTGCAGGCCTTCCATGGTCGCCACATCGAGGTCGAGATCGATGACCGGGACATGCGGGGGGGCGAAAAGAACTGGTCATGGGTCAAGAAGGGTGTGCCCATACGCGTGGAAGTGGGACCTCGCGACATGGCTGAGGACGCCGTCTTCATGGCGCGTCGTGATCGATCCGCCAAGGATAAGAAGGGTGTCCCACGCACGGAATTCGTATCCGGAATCACATCGATGCTCGAGGATATCCAGCAGTCACTCCTTGCTCGTGCAACCGATTTTCGAGATGAGAACACGCATGACATCGATACCGAGGAGGACTTCAGGGACTTCTTCACAGCGCCTTCCGGTGAACCGACTCCTATCCATGGTGGCTTCGCCATGGCCCACTTCAGTGGTGACAGCGACATTGAGGAGAAGATCAAGGCCGAGCTCGGTGTCACGGTCCGTTGCATTCCGACGGACCTGGGTGAACCAGGTACCTGCCCATTCACTGGAAAGCCCAGTGCCGGTAGAGTGGTCTGGGCCAAGTCCTACTAGTTTTTTTCTGAATTCAGGGCTGGATTCGAGCCTTCAGAACCCGCAATAGATGCCGATTGAGGAGTCCGGATGCTTCTCAGATGGCTCTGCAGGTGGCTTTATTGGTCTTTAGCTTAGTTCAAGGCATCGTGCTGGGTGCTCCGATAGGGATCTCTCGACGTCATGAACACCGGGTGGGAAATCGGTGTTCATGACTGGGCAAGGGCCGTTCAGGAGGTACTCTGACATCATGGATATTGGTGGGCCATACCCGTTCCGGGCGGTTGCTGCGTACCAACCGGTACGCAACACGTCGCGTCCCGAACCCAGTCTCTCTGCGACTGGCTCGGTATCTGTACCGGTGCCTGCCACGCAGGCTTCTCGAGTCGCGTCTTCAACTGCCATCAGCCAACTGGTTGCGGCCAGAGTGCCAGGTGGAATGGACTTCGATTCCTCGACGATGACACCCGTTCGTTCAGCGGGACCGTATCAACTGTATGCGCGTCCGACCGATCGGCTTGAGGCGGCAACCGGGGTCCAGTGTGGGCGCATCATCGATCTGAAGGCCTGATTTCAGGCAGGCCGGAGTGTCACGGCCAGCAGCTCGAGTTCGTCGGTGATGTTCATACGACAGGATGACCTGGCGGCAGGCAGCAGTAGTGTGCGCCCTTTTGCCAGTGCCAGGACACCTTCGTCATGTTCCATGTCCGCATGACCGCTCAGAACCATCAGGGCAATCGGTACATCGCATTGATCAGGCGTGAAAGAGGAACCCGGATCGAACTGCAGATGTTCGATGGTGAAGTGCTCGACATCAACGAGCATGGTTCGATCGCAACCATCGGCGCTCACTGCTTCGGGTCGTGGGGTTTGGACCGAACGCCCTGAGAAGTCGATGCACTGGAGGGCTTCATCGACATGGAGCGTTCGGCTGGTACGGCCCCAGTCCCAGACTCTGAAAGTCGTGTCGCTGGGAGTCTGCACCTCGGCGACCAGAACACCTGCGCCTAACGCGTGACAGGTGCCGCTGGGAAGATAGTGGCATTCTCCAGGGACGGCGGGGATGGCGACGAGCTGTTCGACGACCGTGCCATCAGCGATGGCACGGGCGAACGAAGCCTCATCCACTCCCGGCTGTAGCCCCGCATAGATGACACTGCCGGGCTCCGCGTCGAGGATGTGCCACGCTTCCGACTTGAGATGCGCCTCCGGATGCTTCTTCACGTAGTCCGTGTCGGGATGGACCTGTACGGAGAGGTTGTCGTTGGCATCCAGATACTTGAGCAGAAGTGGGAAGCCCCCCTCCGGAGACAAGGAGACGTCGCCAAGCAGGGCGGTCGCATCGTGGTCAATGACATCTTGAAGAGTGCTGCCCTCGAAGGTTCCACCCGATATGGTCGATCTGCCATCGGGAATGGACTCGGGAAGATCCGCCAGCTCCCATGATTCTCCAATGGCGTCCTTTGGTGGGAGAGGCTTTCCGTATTCCTCGAGCTTGCGCCCTCCCCAGACCTTGGGTTTCATGATCGGATGAAATTGCAGTGGTGGAAGCGGCATGATGATCAACTTGAATGGCTGGTTGGGAGAAAGGTGGTTTGCTCGACGTCTTCGAATGCTAGGATACGATGAAACCGGTCCGGAGCTTCACATGAGCCGAATCAACCTTCTTATCTGCATCTTGACGGCCGGCCTCAGTGGTTGGTCGTTGGCCGGCGATGTGATCGTCATGCCGCTTCCATCTGCTCAGATGCCTAGTTTGAACACCGTGGCCAACAGCATGATTCGGTCGATCTCCACGGGCAGCCCAAAGACCTCGATGTTCAATGACGGTCTTGACGCCCTCAGTCGTTATGCATCTCGGGACGGCCAGGTCAGGAACCACTACAACTCGAGCGGTTTCGTGGCACGATCGACATTCATGCGGGCGTATCCATCGCCCTACTACGACAGCTATCGTGGTCCTCGGGGCTGGGGCTGGTATGGAAGCCCCATCATCGTGAACAACTACTGTCCAAACTTCGAGCGTGGCTGCTCTGCGATACCGATGGCCCGACGTTCATTCGTGGGCTTCGGCTCATTCTGAGTTGCTGATCAGTTCACGGTGTTCCGATGTCACAGCTGCATGCCGGTGATCTTCACTTCGAAGACAACCTTGTCTCCGACGACACCCTGTGCGTCACAGGAGAACCGTCGCCGCTGGAACTTGTGTTCCTTCGAGAGCAGCAGCAGCTTGTCCCCGGGAACGACCTGTCCGCGGAAGACGGCCTTGTCGCACCGAGTGAATCCAAGGAACGCAGTTTCCTTGGTTCGGAACTGGTAGAGAATGCTGGACAGCTGTGCCGCCGCTTCGATCATGAGTACCGCGGGTAGAAGCGGCCGCCCTGGAATGTGCCCGGGGACCCAGAACTCATCCTCATGAACCATCTTCACGCCAACGGCCTTGGAAGCGTTTTCGTCCATGTAGATCACATGATCAAGATGACGCATGTCGCCTCGTTGAGGATTGTGTTCAGCGACCTGATCCGGTGTCAGGAAACAGCCGTCCATGTCGATGTCTGAAATATCAAATAGTAGATCTGCCATGATGTCCCGGTAGTCTCGGTGGAATGCCTGAAGGCTTCAGAGACAATCAGATGGAGGAACTCATTCCACGACCAGCACTGTATTCCTGAAAGGTCCCATGTGTTCAGGGGACGGTGTCAAGGACCGGGCTGGGTAAAGGCACGATCAGCTTGCTTGGCTTTCGGAAAGCAAGCTGATCGTGTCGCAAAGTGACGCTAGGGCCTGTCCCGTATCAGGGAGTGGGCTTGTCGCGTACTTCGAGGACTTCCTTGCGGACTTCCTGAGCAATGCTTTTGATGTCTTGCATGGCCTTTCGGACGCGGGTGCCAGCAGCCTTGTTGCCGCCACGGCACTTGTCTACGTCGTCCTGGATTTCATCAAGAACTCTTTTCAGCTTTTCATAAGATTCCATCTGTACCTCTCCGGCCTCTGCCGGCATCGGGATCTTGGCCCTGTCCCCGAAGTGGGGTGGCAGGCGCCACTCTAGGGCTCTTGCCATTCCTTATCGGCCAGCAGAGCCAAATCCTGCGATTTAGGTGTAAAAAACAGGGCTATCCCAGTCAGATTTTCAATTCAAAATAGCCATTTAAAGCCCTAAAAATGGATCCATGTCCCCTCAGGGGTGCCATAAATGGGGTCTGGCAGTGGACTTCCGATCTTTTGTCAAATTCAGCCTTCGAAGAGGCATCTCAGACGTGTAAATGCGCGGCATCCAGGGTTTGGCTGGCATATCTATCCTGAACGATCGCCGTCACATTCTGGTTGAAGGCCGTCACCTGCGAGATACTGCGGCCCACATACCGCCCCGGTTCAAGGATCTCCTCCAGATCGATTCCATCCAGAAGGGGCTCGCCTCGGAGACGTTCGATGAGATCGTTCTGGGCACCTTCGGACTTGACCTTTTGAGCGGCCAGCTGGGCGTGCTGGCGAATTGCCTCATGGACCTCCTGACGATCGCGACCAAGTTGGACCGCCTCCATGAGCAGTTCTTCACTGGCCATGAATGGCAGCTCGGCATCGAGATTCCGCTTGATCGTTTCAGGGTAGACCACCAGTCCACTGAGGACGTCACGCATGATGTCAAGGCACCCGTCCAGAGCCAGAAACGCTTCAGGCAGCACAAGTCTCCGGTTTGCCGAGTCGTCGAGCGTTCGTTCGAACCATTGGGTCGAAGCGGTCTGCAACGGGCTGCTTGCCAGAGTCATGACGAATCGCGACATGCCGCAGGCGCGTTCACATCGCATCGGGTTTCGCTTGTAGGGCATGGCCGAGGAGCCGATCTGGCTGGACCCGAATGGTTCCTCGATTTCCTTGCGATTGGCCAGCAGACGGATATCCGTGGCGGTCTTGTGAACGGCGGCGGCTATGACTGCGATTGATGAAGTGATCTGGGCATCGACTATGCGTGGGTACGTCTGTCCGGTCACGGGCAGTCGTTGATCGGTAGGCCATCCCATCTTCCCGGTCACCAGCTCATCAAGCGCGTCCACTTTCGAGTCGTCGCCATTGAACAACGCAAGGAAGGAGGCTTGCGTGCCTGTGGCGCCACGGACTCCTCTGAATCTGAGGGAGTTGATCCGGAACTCGAGATCCTCGAGTCCCAGCCAGAAATCCTGTGCCCAAGTGACGGCTCGTTTGCCGACTGTCACGGGTTGGGCGGGTTGGTAATGGGTGAATCCAAGTGTCGGGAGATCCTTCCATTGATCCGCGAAGTCACCAAGGGCCACGATCAATGCGGCGGTCTTCGCGGCGACGAGTCTCATCGCATCCCGCAGAATCAGAAGTTCTGCGTTGCAGTTGACGAACTGGCTTGTGGCGCCGAGATGAATGATGCCGCGGGCTTCGGGTGCCAAGTCGCCGAGCGTGTGGACATGCGCCATGACGTCGTGACGGAGACGTTTCTCGTGAGCCGCGGCTGCTTCATAGTCGATGTTGTCGAGATTCTCTCGGATGGCCTTCAGTTGCTGTTCCGAGATATCCAAACCCAGTTCCTTCTGCGATTCGGCGAGCGCGAGCCAGAGCCTTCTCCAGATGCCGAACCGATGGGCATCGGACCAGAGTGCCTGCATCGCGTCTGAGGCATAGCGGGTTTCAAGTGGCGAACGGTAGCGGTTGAAATCGTCAGACACGCCTGGTCTAGCTCCTCGTTACCAATCTCTCCAATCCTTCATGGATCGGATGGCTTCTCATCCGCACATGGTACCGCCTCATGCGGAGTGTTCCTTTGGGACCGGCCGTGAGGCTACGATGTCATCGTGGCTGCACGGATATCCACATCCTCACTTTCCATTCAGGCTCTGTCGCCTCGCGGCCGGGGGTTGATCCGGTCCTCCTTCGCCGTTCTCGGGCATCTGGCCATCTGGGTGGGGTTTTATGTAGGTGGCTGTGTTCTATTGGCATCGCTTCTACTTCATGGGCGTATTCCATGGGGCTCGCTGGCGATAGCCGTTCCTGTCTCCATCGGCACCTATCTGGTCGATCGCGTACGGCTGAGACCCGAAGCCATCGATCCCTCCGATCAGATGGCTCATCAAGCACGGTTGGATCTTCTGATGAAGTGGGGCGGGTCCATCCGTCTGCTGGCATTCGGACTGATTGGATTAGCCATGGCGATGGCTGCGGATAGATCCCCGTGGGTTCTCATCGCAGTTGTCGGTGCGCCGATTGGAGTCATTCTCTACAGCCATCGCGGCTTTTCGAGGAGGCCCAAGGATCAGGTTCTGTTCAAGAATGCCTGTGTCTCGATCAGTATTGTCGCGTTGGTCATGCTGCTTGAGTGTCGGGATGCATCGGCCGGTTCATTGATCGCAGTCGCGGGATTCCTGCTTCTCCATGTCTTCTCGGATGCGATGCTG
>MDTD01180944.1_pt1 | contig 18632 bp, 10 predicted proteins | sample 811221 | NCBI WGS metagenome assembly MDTD01 (sample SAMN05326646, study PRJNA326480) | marine metagenome | isolation source: seawater | place: Pacific Ocean: South West | collected 2011 | reverse complement strand
TGTTATTGCTGTAGGTCACGGTGGTCCAATTGCCGGTGATATCCCAGCCGGAATAGTCCGTTGTGTCGAGTCCGGATTCAAAATCATCTTCACGATTGGCAAAACCGACCGCCAGAAGCTCTGAAAGATAGTTGTTGTCTTCGTTGGTTTCCTTGACGTTAAGCGTGTAGTCAATGCCAGCCTTGGGTATGGATAACCCCGGTGCTGCGTCCCAGTGTCCGGGGAGCGTAGCCACGGTGGATTGCCCAGCCCCAAGACCGCTACTGACCGTTGCGTAAAGGCGGGTGCCCCAACTGTAGCCGGGCTGGACGAACAGTGACGCATTGCCGGAGGTTGCTGCGGTGCCTTGATTCTTGACGGTGACGTAGAAGGTGACTTCATCATTGGGATTGGGGCTTTGAGGGGACCATGCGATGTCGGTGATGATCAGGTCCGCCATGGCTTCATCGTCGGTGATGGTGGCTGACGCAGACCAGCGATTGCCCACCGTGTGTGTCGCGTTGCCCCAGATGCGGACGATGATTTTTTCATCGCCTTCGGAGATTGAATCGTTGGTTGGGGTGATGGTTCGGGTGACCGAGCTTGCAGCTGCGGGGAAGGTGACGGCGGTGGATTGGGCAGGATAGTCCGTGCCGTTGGTTGCATCGCCGAGTATTTCCACCCAGAAGGTGTAGGGTTGACCGGTGCTGCCGGTGCGGGTGAAGGTGAAAGTTGCGCTATTGGAAGTTCCTTCAACCGCGACAGGATCGGTCGCTGTGACTTCAAGAATGGGCAGCGTGCCACCGGGTGTCCCCGTCCCCTTGGTGATCTGAATCAAAACGATCTCATCCGGCACTGACAGATCAACGCGCTTGGTCGTGCCATAGCTGGACACGGGTGTATCGGAATTCAAGTTGTAGACCTTCGCTGCCGTCACCACATCGTTGAACCTGACCGTCACACTCAGAGGCGCATTGGTCATATCCTGTTGACTGGCAGCGTCAAAGCTTTTGAGGTTCTGCCAAAGTAGTAGATTGAAAGTCCCTGCTGCATCATTTTCCTGAAACAACAAAGTCCGCAGGTGGGACATACTGGCTGTCCCCGCATCGATGGTAAAGTCCAACGTGCCGGGCGTGAAGTTGGATGACGTTGAATCGTTGAGGTGATTGATCAGACGTTTGAGTGCATGCCCCGCAGGTTTGAGCGTCAGTGGCGCACTGGTGTTGGCGTTGTACTGCACGATACCAAAGTGATCCTCTGCATCGGTTTCATCAGGACCTTCATCTGCAAGCTCGTAAAGGTAAACGCGATCCACACCCTGCATGTAAGCATGCACCAGATTGCGTGGCAGGTACTTGGCCTGCGCCGTATCCGAAACGCCAAACCGCGGGTGAACCTCCTGACTCGCGGTATGGTATCCGGTTTCGGTGAGCCAGATCGGTTCGTTATGCGTATGGCTGATCGTATCCAGATCCTGAATGTCCTCGCCAAAAACATGCATCGATTCAGGCTCAGCAATCGCACCCGCATAACGGTGAAAAGCCAGCACATCAAAGGGAATGTCACCCAGCGTTGGGGTGAACACCGTAAAGGCCTGCGCCGGTGAGAGTACGGGCTTATCAGCTGTCAAAGGATTGGCTTGGACAGCATTGAATAAATCGAATTGATACTGACGCGTGGCCAACTGCGTGACCGATGGGTAGGTGGTATCAAGTAAACCGCGATAGCTGCGGGTCTGATGCGCAGGCTCGTTGAGTCCTTCAATGGCTTCAGCCCAATCCTGCTCAAGCCAAGATACACGCTGGCTGATCGCCAAGGGGGTCCAGTCCACAACCATGGTGGTTTGAATGCCATAGGCACTGTACAGGGAACTGAGCCGACTCACCGCAGTGGTGTTGCCCGTATTGTCGCGCAGGTGCTTGATGCCCAGTTCACCGAGTGTGCTCTGGAGATGTGGGTTGGTGTACATGCCGGTAGATTTACCGAAGTGCGTATTGATGCCGATGCTGTCGACAAAGTGCGGTGCCGAGACAGCCATGATCGCAGTGAGAACAATTCGGCAAGGCACCTCTGTCAACCTGCTGTTCGCCTGGTATCCAACCTGTGGTTTTCGAAGCCTGATTGAACATCGCAACTTTCGGGTCATACGACCGATCCATGACATAAGCGTCTCCTTTGCAAACGGTGTGGATCAAAATCTGATTTGCCAACCAGTCAGCGCGCACTCATCGCGCCCGGTCAAGATGATTGAATCTCTCCAGTCATGTGTGTGGCTCTTCCTTAACACTGATACCATTGATGGCAAATAACCAGTACATCCTGATCACGCACGCCTTCAAGTCGTACCCGTACGCGAAGGCAACAACCCATGCAATGCATCAAATCTGAGCGATAGGATTGAACGTTTTTAAAGCGTTGATCATTGAAAATCCTGATTGAAAAGTATGCCGAACCACAGCCATGAACTGCTGATGCCCCGGAACACATTCAAACAGCCTGAAAACGGCGAGAATTTGTTTTTATAGCACTATTGCTATAGTTTATTATTAGCCGGTTTATCACAAAATCAAGTTTTTCTGGTGTTTTTTCTTATTGAGATTGCCTGAAGCATTCAGGCCCCAAACCGATACATGTGTCTTGCGGATGGCATTGCCTGATTTGTGAAAACTTTGTGCCGATGCATTTGACGATCACACCCGTTCTGAGTAACATTTTCTCTCTTAGCTCATTGAGCTGAACATGCCATCCTAGCTCAGTTGGTAGAGCACACCCTTGGTAAGGGTGAGGTCGTGGGTTCAAGTCCCATGGATGGCTTTTTTACAAGGCCTGCAAGTCGAACAGCTTGCAGGCCTTTTTCAATGCCACTCTCTGCACCTGATTTACCAGTTTTTGAACGACCAACCCAATCGTGGCGTTTTACACCACTGATCTGTCCCTCAAACATGGTCCAGGATTTATGCGAGCATCTTGTGATCTTGGACGCCATTTGAAATGGTAGGCCAGCAAATCCAAATCAGATCATCAAACCACTACAAAGCGCGTTCATAAAATCCACCATCCCCATGGCGACCAAAGTGTTCATAGACATGTTTCATGATCAGATCGAACGTATGCCCCGGTGCATCACGGTGCGTATCCATCCGGCTCTTGGTAAAGCCGATCGACAGATTCAGTTTGCGATTACACATGCCTTCGGAACCACCTGCTCCCCCATGACCGAACAAGTCACCCGGTGAATTCTTTGGCCCCTTGAGCACATACCCCAAACCAAAACCGTAGCCAAAACATTCAGGGAGCATGTTTGGTGGCGTCAACAAGGCTGTCGCATGATTTAAGGTCTTTTCATTGACCAGTTGTATGCCATCCACCGGCCCATTCATCGCTGCATAGAGTCGTGCAATCGCGCGAGCGGACATCATGCCGTTGACGCTGGGCATGCAGGCTTGGCGGACATCCGTGCGATTCATAAAATCCAACAGCGGTCCGGGGATATTGCCAGCTTGCATGGCAGTATCGCGACTCGGTGCGGTGGTGACTTGTTCTCTTTGGGTCGGTTGAGCTTCAAAATATGTGGCACGTCGCAGCGATTCATCATCCATGCCAAAGTACATTTCTCGGTCAATACCAAGTGGCTTGAATATCAACTTTCTAAATAGATTGGCAAAGGTATCACCGCCAGCAGCTTCAATCACCGGGCCGATGATCCAGCCCCAATTGGTACTGTGATATTGTGCTCGCGAACCGGGCTCCCATTCCAATGGCAAGTTGGCGATGCGCTTGCAAGCCTTCTGCCAATCACAAATTTCTTCATAGGACTCAAAATTGGGACGAACCGGAATACCTGCCTGATGTGACAACGCCGGTGCAACGGTCACCTTGTCTTTGTCATGTGCAGCAAATGCCGGATGATAATGTGCCAAGGGTAAACTCACATCGAGCTTGCCTTGCTCAATGAGCATTTGAACCAGACAGGACGTGACACCTTAACTGGTAGAACACACCGGGAACAGCGTATCGCTTGTGACTTGACCTTGACCTTCGCCGACTATATTGCCAAGTGACAAGTCAGTAACCAACTGACCCTGGTAATAAATAGCAAGCTGAATGCAGTTTTCAAAATCCTGACTGATGAGCTGTGTCAGCGTTTGTTTGACAGCCTGATTAAACTGATGAATATTAATCATTTAATATCTCAATCGACAATTCTTAAAATGCAAGGATTCATTATAATATCAGAACGAATTCAATCTTTGCCAGCGTATCAATCGGAATCAACCAACATTGAATACCGTATCGTTTAATTGAACATTCAATGCATATACAAACAAAGGCAATTGATCTTGACAGTTCCCTGCTATATCAAATTGGCAATTTGAAAAAACAATGTTTTTGACTTTTGAATCTTGCCGTCCTTGAATGAGTGGAAATTTACCGCTATTTGAACTGATGTTAGAGAAAGTAATATTCTCAATTATCTCAACCAGGTTATCAGGATAAATACGAATTACCACTGGCACTTCGTCAATTCGGTCCATAGCAATATTATTAAATCTCACATTTCGAATATGCGTATGCTGTTTGCCAACATCTGTTGGATTTGATCGGCAAGGTAATTCGATATTGATTCCCTGTCTCGAATCAGTAATGACAAGGTCAGAAAAAACACAATTCCGAATAACACCATCATTTCGCCAACCTATTCGTATGGCATTATGATTGGAGCTTAGAATGCAGCCTGTCACGATCACTCGCTCACAAGGACATGGCTGATCCAATGTATTTGAATTGGCTCGGACAATAATACTGTCGTCACCGGAATGAATCGTACAATTGCTAACCGTAACATCAGATGAACAATTGATATGCACACCGTCTGCATTGGGGTATTGCGGATTGCAAACCATTTTAATCTTATCAACTGAGACATATTGCGAATGATTGATCCAGCAACCCCAACCGCCAGCCATTTCATGCATCGTAAAATCTTTGAGACTGACATTGGTACAACCCATGATAAAAATCATTCGGGCTGGCAGGATATCTGTCTTGCGAACATACCGATTAACACCGTTTATATCGGTCTGCTGATCACAAAAATAACTCCCCATACAGTCAATTTTGCCCATCCCGGATATCGTTATATTGTTTGCATATCCTACATAGATCAAGCAACGTGATGTCGCACGTGGAGCTTTCTTTTTATCCCACTCTTTACAGTCGAAATCAGGATAATCATCGCCATCCACGCTGGCTTGGAGGACTGCATTAGCACAAATATGCAGATCAATATTGGAATAGAGCTTTATTGTGCCGGTTATGAACACACCATCTGAGATGATGACTCTGCCACCACCTGATACGTGGCATGCATCAATTGCATCTTGTATTTTCTGTGTATTTAGCGTTTTACCGTCACCGATCGCCCCATAATCAACAATGTCAATCGTATTCATACTTCAACGAATCATAAGAAGAAGATTACATATGTCATAAATAAAAACGTAACTCGCATCAAGTCGATTTACTCGTAAATCGGAACCCAACCATCTGCCATGCGATATTCACCATCGACATTTTCCCAATGATAGAATCGAGTCCCTTCTTTCATTGACTTCACACTAAAATCAGACATCAGAAAATTAGCTGTTCGCCCGTTATGTCGCCAGGCGGCCCCCCACACAAATGCATATGAAGAATCTTTATGGCTGTAACCGGGCATATTGAATTGATCAGGTCGTCCGGTATGTCCCAGTGGATATTTTTCTATAAACAAGACACTGTTCAAGTCCACATCATCCAACCGTTTCGGTTTTGTCTTTGCGTTAAATGCGTAAACAGCCCCATTATTATAATACTCAACCTTCGTCTCATCCTGACAATCAAGCGTCATCCCGTAAGAATATCGCATGACTGGATCATCAGAGTAATGAATTCCATCCAACCCAATACCCCATGCCCTTGTATCAGGGCAAAGGAACACACCTTGGGGCGATCTGACTGCTTTGGGCACAAAGCGGTTATTGTCAGTTGAAGTCATGTCAAAATCGTCATTATTCATGCCCATGTACGATTTAATATTATACATCCACGTTTCGTTACCGATCCAGCCAGCGGGAACATTGCCCTGCATGGGTGGGATATAATTTCGATTTTCTGCACCATACATACTAATCGTCAAACCGATCTGTTTCATTTGGTTCATACAAACGGTTTTGCGAGCCGCTTTTCGGGCGCTACCCAATGCAGGAAGCAGGATGGAAATCAACAGCGAAATGATGGAGATGACAACAAGTAATTCGATTAGCGTGAAAGCAGCAGTCTTGTATTGTTTTTTTAATCGATTGTTCATGTTCGTTCCTATCTTGTTGAAAGTTCAAGGAATATTTATTGCAGAATCAGATTGCCCCAAAGCTCTGGTTTTTGCCAGTTGCCTGATCCCCAGTTCATTCTTGTTTCTGTCGGCCTTCCGGGGGTATCGACATCACATATCTGAAATGACATGATCAGTTTTTCACCAGCTTGGGGTGTGAATTGTTCGAAGACCGTATGCCAGGGTATGGCCACTTCCAGGTCATAGCCACCCTGGCTTTGTTTTGACTGGATTTGGATACCCGCATCTGACTTCAATTCCTTGCACCAGGCGTCTGCCTGATTGTATTGCTGGCTCTTGGTTGCTGGCGCCATGAAAAATTGCCTATGATTCTTAACCGATATACCCAGGAAAAATTCGAAACAATCTGAAGCATATCCCTTGCTGATTTCGCAATTGCGTTCCAGAACATCATCATAGACATGCGTTGCGATGTACAGATATTGATCATCCCAGGCAAAGCGCGTCAGGGCAGAAGTGTCAGCGGGATCCTGCCATTGATCACGTCCTGAGGCGATATTTTCTGGCTTCGTTATCGCGTTGTATGAACCACCTTGCCATTCCCCCAAATCACCATCGATCTTGATCTGCGAATTTCTGACTGCTGTTGCATGTGACTGCGCATTGGCATTAAGAAATGCTTTGAGATTCATGGATGATGGGACCGAAGGGAATGACAATGTGGTGCTATGACCTTGACATGCGATTTTAAACATTGCAGGCTGGCTGGTATTTCCATGCTTGATGACAGGAAACACAAATCGCGTGTAGGTCATACCCGGGCTGGCAAGTGTGAGAGAGTGTTTGGAAAGTTGCCAGCCTTTGGGATAGTCAGTGATCTTCAGTATAGGTTTGAGAGTATTGGAAGTTAGATTATGGACATAGGCTGCCAGGACGAGCTGATCATTTTCAACTTCCAACCCGCCGGAGATTGAAACCTGCTTGCCTGAGGTTTGCAGATTCATCAGCCAATCTGAAACTTGTTGAGCCGTCGCGTTCTTAAACACCAGGTATGATGGCGCTGTCCCCAACTCTAAATCCTGGTTAGGTGTCAAAGACTTTTGAACGCCAAAGAACTGATAAGCCTCAAAGGCAAGGCTACGATCTTTGATTTGGATCGTTGATTGATTCTTTGCATCCCAAAGCGCAACAAGCACACCTTTGGGGCCTTCATAGATGGCAGCATAAACATGCGCACTGAGTTGTCTGAGCCCAACGGGATTGTTACGACCTTGTATGAGTCTGGCCAAACCGTTGGCTGCAATGAGTTCGGGCGTTGGGGAATTGTCATACTCAATATGTTGCAATCCAAACGCTTTTCGGTGACTTGATATAAACAGATGATTGGGCATATTACCAAACCAGAAAAACGGTCCCTTACCAACGGCATAATCGATGAGTGTTTCCCGTATCAGGAATTCAGCCTTGTCACGAAAATCCTCAACACGGAACATGGATTCAGCAAGATACAATGGCGTCATGCCATGTTTATCCTCGGTATAACCGACATTCGTGGTGTTGTAACTCTTCTCGGTATGCCAGATCGGTATATCCCGGTCGTACACTGCTAACATTTTCTTGAGCTGCTTGAGAAACTCACCCGATCCCTGATCCAGATAGTCTTCAGGAGCTTGATGGGAATACATATGAATGGAAAGCACATCCATATATTGTCCCTTGAGTAAATCAATAACTTTCTGTGTCCACGGAGCAGGCTCACCATTCCAGTCAGAAGTCGCACAACCACCAACAATGATGCAATCAGGATCAGCTTCTTTGGCAGCTTCATAGGCTGCTTTGAGATACGGCGCGTATTCTTCAGCTGAGACCCAGCAGTTGGGCTCATTGAGAATTTCCCATGCTTTAATACGTCCCTTGTATCGCCCTACGACGGTTCGGATATACTTCTTCCAGGCATTAATCTTCGGGAAATAGACTTTATCAAAACGTTTACTGATTGAGCTGGGTCGAATTTCGTCAACCGCCCAGTCTGGAATACTGTCACTGCCATCAGTCTCCCATGGGTGGAGACCAAAAGCAGACCCAAGCACGGGCATGAGGTTAATGCCAGCCTTTTCACAACGCTCCACAATGATGTCGGTCAGCGTAAAATCCGTTCTGTCGGGTTCAGGCAGAATGCGTTTGAAGCGGAATTGCCAGTCGCGCGTCCAGCCAAAACCAAGGCCTCGAACGATGGGGTCACCTTCTGCAGCATCACAGCCCAACGGCCAATTAAAAGGCATTATCCCTTGAAACTGGATCGGTTGATAAATACCAAAGATCGCTTCATCACGACAGACTTGATGATTCTGATCCAATAGTTTCACACGGTAATAACCGATGGGAAGCGATGGCAAAGGAACCTGGACATTCAAATTACCGTTACCCGCAATGGATTGTGTCCGTGTTTTTTCAAACACCACATTGTCCCAATAATCCCTGATTTGATAGTGAATTTCACTGGTCCACGGCCTTTCGGAGTTATTTCGGAAGGACCAGGACATATTAGCCTTCTGATACTCTTGCTCAGTATAAAGCTTGTACTTCTGTTTGATTTGTGCGCCGAACTCCAATGACCGTGGAGCGTAGTCAGTTGCCTGGCCCCCTTCTTCCAATTGCACGGCATCGATCCAGAGCTTCCCCGACTTCATGGAAGGGTGAATGCCAATCCAGGTCATCGCATCATTGAGTAATTTGTATTTGGTCGGTTTGAACGTATAGCTGTAGCGTTCCCATTGGTCGGTTACGTCAATGGTTTTACCACCCATTCCTATCCAAATATTTTCTGCACACTCCATGGTCGCTTTCATATTCGAATCTGATTTGAGCCAGGCAGACAAGGTGTAGGTTTTGCTCGGATCCAAACGTACCCGTTTGAACATCACCGCATTCATATTGAATCGACCACTGAGTTTTTTAATATCATCTGCCTGCAAGCGAAGACTGTATTTCCCCTCGACATAATGCTGGTCATCAAAAGTGGGTTGTTGTGTCGCCGGATCGGAATAGGACTCGGACCAACTGTAGTAGGCATAGGGATTGAGCCGAACGGGTCCGACTTCAAAACCTGATCCCTGCCCCAGAAGATTAACTTCTTGATTTGACGTCTGTGCCTGCTGTTTATTGTCGGTTGCCGATTGCTCAACGGAGGGGAAGGGCTGATCGGGTGATAACAGACTGACCTGGTATTGAAACTTTTTCCCATCAAGTCTAATGTATAGATGAAAATGGCTCTCTGGTTTACCATGAAAACGACAATCGTTGATGGTGTAGCTTTTAAACCCAGTGATAAGCTTAATGCCAATCTGTGTATTTTCATCTACATTGACACGGAGTTCCAACGGTTTTGTGCCCGTAAACAACGTGTAATTCTTTCCCTTTTCGACGGGCAATTCGATCGGCTTCCCATTACAGATGATTTGTTTACCTGCAAACGTCTCCAAGGGGAAAAAGATGCGGTACATCACATCTTCATCGAAAGATTGATCCGTTTGATATTCAATGAGATTCAGCACGGAACCATTACGTGCGGTCAGGGTTTTGGTGACATCGACATTCATTTCCTTGCGATGTTGTGTGTAGATAACCTGTTTCTTCTGGGCATCGACTTTGGTATCACCCACTTTGGCGATTTTGTACCCGGGGAAGATCGGCCCGGAAAAATCAACCGGATCCTTGCCGGGCATTTGGAGTCGTAAATCTGCACTCCATGATGCACGGGTTTTGTAGGTCGTGTTGGATTGTGGCCCGATAAACATCCCCGTGGGAGCAAATGTCAAATCTTCGGCATTAACTGTCTCAGCTGCCAATAGACCTATGAAAACAATCCCCAAGATATATATCTGTAACATTCGCATATATAAAATTCCTATAAACAACCAATTCTGCAAAACAATCAACAGTCCGACAAAAAGCAGACGATACAAACAACGGGCTTGCCATTACTGGCGAGCCGTCAAACCCAATGTAAAACCTTCAATCCACCGCACTGGCATCATGGTTGAGGTCGCGGACATGGATGCCATCTGATCCAACAACATCTTTCCGGCCTGCTGCCCCATAGCTAAACGATCAAAGTGAACACGGCTGATCCCCGAATCAATTTCGTGTAATGACAGACAGTCATCCGGTGTGGCCAAACCAAAATCACGGCCGGGCATGAGGCCTTTACTCATCGCCCAGTTAACCATCAAAGGCCCACCTGTTGCACCCGAAGTCACCACGGCTGTCTGGGGTGTGATTGCCCCTAATACACTGTCGAGCTCAGCAATGGTCTGGTCATCGACATAGACACTTCTCAGATCGATCGGACGATCCACTGAGTTGATCGCATCTTCAAAGCCTTTGAAGCGATTAACCGCACTGTAATGAGATACACCTTCATTACGCACGCGTGTCAGCCAGATCAACTGGTCATACCCAGCCTCAAGGACCTTGTCCCCCACCATGCGACCTGCTGCATATTCATCACGTTGGATGCAATATTGAGATTCATAGACATTTACATCCACCCAGACACATTGGTTAAAGGTCTCGCGGATCTCCTGAATCATGGCGGGTTGCATATCGCCGATGACAATCAAACCATCGAGCATTTTCTCGCGGAAGATTCGACTTCGCTTGCCGATGTCCGATTGGTGAACCAAGCAGTTTTCATAGCCGGCATTTTCAAGATGGTGATAGATGCCGAGGATGATTTCGTAGTTCGTCGGGGCGGTATGCGGGATATCAGCGGTATTACGAATGAGCACGCCGACCATCCGTGTCTTCTTGCTGCGCATGGTCCTGGCGGTCGCCGAGGGACGGAAGTTCATCTTCTTTGCAATCGCACGTACCTTGTCAGCACGTCGAATGCTACTGGGCCAGACCTCTTTGTTATCGCCGTTGAGAATCCGGGAGACGGTTTGCACCGAGAGGCCTGCCTGATTGGCCACATCCTTCAAAGTTGTCACTTGCATCCACCAGTTCTTTATTTAACAGACTCAAAAGACCCAAACAGAAACAAATCAGGAACGTTCTCTATTCAGGAACGTTATCTAATTAAATGCGATGTCACATCCACAAGTCAAGCCCATACACCATTTTTCTTGCTATATATGCTCAATTAGCAGATACAAGGCACAAGCCAGAGCGGAAATAGACACAAAATTGAGCCGATATGAAATGACAAATACGATGGAGATGTTTATTGCATGTTGTCGAGAATCTGAACCAGAATGAAATTCATGGTGACAATGAAATACCTAATCACCAACCATATCCCATCTTTGAAAACTGGTAGGACATCATGCCTTGATTTAACAATACCGCTTACCTGAAGTGAATTGATGCCATGTCCTTACGCCCCCATTACATGGCAAGGTTGAACGCTTCTTCAAAACGCTTCGCTTATGACAACGACCAGCATTGTGGCAAGCAACAGCGCGTGGTCTCCAACAGCGTCTAAATCGGTATCAGACCTGGCACAATACCACATGCCCCACATCCGTATTCAATGCAGTTGCTTCGGTAGCGATGCCAACCTACGGATGATTAAAATCACCATGCACCGTCTTGCTGCATCAAAACCCCGATCAATTTCTGCATCTCTAATGAACAAAACAATCTAATGAGGATGCTGCCGCATACGTGTCACCAGTTTATTGAACGGAATGAAGCCAAATCGAGTCTGTCTGACTTGTAATGCCAGCCGATACTCCGTAACAATCCGCTGCGCCGTTACATTATCTGATGAAAACCTGATATACGCTGCCGGTAACCAATGGGCCCAGCATGCCACCCGCTGAACAACATAACTGACAAACGGTCATCGCAGCGTTACATGTACCTGGTAGACGTTTGGCAGATGATGCAAATGCAAGCGGGATAATCGGCCCGCCCATAACACCGGTGAGGAAAGTCAAAACCATCAGTGTCGGCACATCACTCACAAACATGACAAGCATGATGCACAAACACATACCCAGTCCGCCAAAGATGATTTGCAAGCCTTCACCCAGTCGTTTACCCACCATGGCAGAACAAACACGCCCAGCAATCAATCCCAGCCAGAGCATCGCGGTGATGCCTGTTGCAGTGGTACTGACGATTTGAACCTGTTCTTCAAGATAAACAGGCAAAAAAACCGTCACCGACTGTTCCAGTGATACATAAACGACAAGAGCGACCAGCAGCGGGAGTAAAAGTGGATGGGCAGCAACCCTGAATAATGAGCGAAAACCGACAGCTTTATCTGCTGCAATTTCAGACATACCAGGAAGCACCACGGCAACAATCATCGGCACGACAGAAAGTCCACCAATCAGCCATAAGACCGCACTCCAACTGCTTAACATCTCTGCAACAGGCCGCCCGACAGCCAAGGTCAATGCAGCTGAACCGGCGGTGCATGCCTGGAGCAGATTCAATAGTAAACTGGCCCGATCCGGGCAAACTGCCACAATCAGTCCCATGGCAAAGAGCATGGTGGCCGAAAGTCCGAATCCCGCCAACGCTCGGCCCAGAAGCAGGATTGGTAGAGAAGCAACACTCGTCAACAAACATCCAAGCACAGTGCAGCCCATGCCAATCAACCAGCAATAGCGGCTTGGGCAGATTCCCAAGAGTCGCCCCATTGCCAATGAGCCGATCAGCAATCCGCCAAAGAAGCTGGCCTGGCAGCCACCCGACGCCACTGAGGACAAGCCCAGATCATGGCTGATCCACGTTGCCAGACAACCAAAGATCGCAACAGACATGCCACTGAACGCGCATCCAATATAGACGGTCAAGAGTGAAAAACGAGCAGGTTTACTTGTCTTTAGTACCGTCAAAATGCGCAACCTGCCCGCAGGAAAAGAACGGGGTAAGTCCGGCGTCACTGTCATAAAAAACAACCTTTATGAAATGTCTCATCGCGAAGTCACGCAAAAGCACGTTGTAAACGAATAGCCAGTGATGGAAGAAACACAATCGCCCAATCAATACACAGGCACTTTGGAGCCTATTGACTGGAACACGGCTAACTGTTCTTTCAGTGGAGCGATTCTTTCGTGAACATACTCTTGCATCCAACACAGCGCGACACGCCCGGAGAAGACGTTATAGAGTTCATCACTCAGTTCTTCGACATCTTCAATGGCATTGGCGAGTTTTTTGCAAGACTGTTCGACAAGCCATGGATCATTGCGATTCTTGTCGTACTGCATGAACGTCAGCATCTCGTGGATTTCCTGAACCTGTTCCCATGCAATTTTTCGACGGCGTTGCATCAGATTTAAAATATCCGAACATTTCTGAAATCCGTCCAACTCACGCGCCTGTAACAACAATTGGTTGACCTGCTGTAAAGTCGGATTTGATTGGCCGGAGAACAGTTGGCCCAATAGCACAATGACATCCTGATTCCCATCAAGAGGAGAAGTCTGCACGCGATTGGTTGAGTATCGGCTCCAACCGGTTGCGATGAATCCTGCAAAATCAAACCGTGCATCCAGATCAAGCCAGGCCAATGTATTTTCACGTCGGCTTTCAAATGTAGCGCGATCAAAACTCATCCCATCTGCTCCTTTGTAGGCACCGCATGCCCACATGGGAACATTGAGATTGCTAAAACGTTCAATAACGCGTGTGTGATACAGGTGATCCTGGGTGTAATCGGGATGCCCGTGATAACCCCATACCGCCAGGTCCGCTTTTTGACTGAGTTGTTGCAGTGCTGCATCATCCCATTGGATCATCATGTCATGCCAAAGCAGTGGGCGAATACCACGGTCAATCAGTTTGTCGAGAATCGGATCAAGATGGTACAGGTAAAGTCGGTCCTTGCCATTTTGCTGAGCATAAAGCCGGGTTGATTCATGTGATCCAAACAACCACGCCTCATCACCGCCAAGATGGAATCGCTTGACATCAGGCATCAATTCAAGCACATCATCCACCATCGCTTCGACAAGTTGATGGGCACCGGGTGCAAGTGGATTTAAGCAATCAAAACAATCAACCTGTTCACGAAGATGCTCATTGTCATCAAGCCGCAGCGCCATCTCCAGATGGCCGATGGATTGAACCAGCGGGATCAATTCGATTTCCAATTCCCCACAACGATCAACAAATCGTTTAATCACATCCTGATTGTAAAACGTGGCACCGCGATACCGTAGGTCACATTTCCATGGGAAGGTATCTTCCCACTCAACAAGAATCGCGTTGTAGCCACATGCGACGATCAAATCCAAAAGACTGATCAAACGCTGCGGTGTCGGCGGCAAGCCTTTAAGGTCCAAATGAATGGCACATGGCCGAGTCCTATTTTTAGCGGAACAGCTAATCATCACATCATTTCCTTCATATCAATCACCCGAAAACGGCTTGATGAAAACGGTTCCCCAACCGGATTCATCACGCCAACAACAAGGCGAAATCGCCTTCCAAAAGAGTGCGTGGTCACGCTCGAGCCCATCGTCATCATCCATGACGCCAAGGGTCAAACCAATCGTGTCACCGGGACGGACTTTGCCTCCCATGACACTCCAGGCAAAGCGAAATTCGTAAATATGTTTCGTCACCTTGGATTCACGGACGGCGTTTATATTCGTCGCTCCCTGCCAGTAAACAGCATCACCGAAAGTCTGGGCAAAGCCGCTGCATTGGCTGGTTGTTGCACCATTGAACACCAACGCGAACTCACCGCCGGATTGGTACTCCTTACCATCGGGATCGCGTGCGTTGGGAGCGCGGTTGTGATTACCATCAATGAAAATCTCAACCGCATCGTCCTTCCATGCAGTGGCTGTCCGCTGCTTGCTGGATGTATCATCCGTCACCAGGTGATCGTCCGTCACTTCGACAGCAATGTAGAGCGCCTCATCGTCATGACACACTGCAAAACGAAAACTCAAATCGTCAGCATCATCTGCATCACGCCAAGAACCTTGACCGTAGCTTTCTTCGTCAAATATGCCGTTATCCGGTGTGACCTGGGTGAATGCGATTCCCTGCCAATCATCCAGATTGCCATCGAGCACAATAGGCTTGTGGTGGACCGCAGTGATCCGGCTGGGCAACGTGACGGAGTGCATCGAACAACCGGGCAACACGCATGCACCCAGGATCAAAGTAAGTGTGATGAGTCGATTGCGTCCCATTGTCATACACTCATCGCTGCTGGCTTTCTGGGATTCGCAGCAGCAAGGACACGAGCAACCAGGCCACCTTCACCGCACAGTCCGGCTGAATCCTGTCCCTTGAGTGCTGCTGGAACCGCCCAGAGTGTCATGATCTGGGTATAGTCCGATCCACTGGTGCGACGACCATTTTCCGAATCCATCAGCACCGGCGAATCCCACGACAAACGCTGGCGAAGCACGATGTTTTCGACACAGCGATACAGTACGTCCAAGCCTTCTTCACGCATGCCTTCATACATGTAAGTCATCGCCAGGTTCATACAACCGGAGGTAAAGAAATCCGTGGTCTCGTATTGGTTCATACCTTCAGCGCTACCGTTTGCTGCTGCGCTGCCATCACGATTCATGAAGGTTGGCGTACCGATGTTGTGTTGATCCAAGCCTTTGGCTTTGACGGTGGAAAGGACTGTTGCCACGCGGTCTTGAGGCATGACACGTTCCAAGCCATGTGCATGTGCCATCCATTGGCCATCGCATTGGAAGCTGAGGATCAAATCGGACTTCTTGCCGGTTTCCGGCTCATAGAAGTTCAGATAGCATTCGCCATCCCACAAGTTTTCTTCCAATGATTTTTCACCTGCAGCAATCCAGTCTGCACACTGCTTTGCAAAGTCGGTATCGCCAACCTGCTCGGCCATGCGTTTGACCATTCGCAACTGAGCAAGGCGAAGTCCGCCGACGTGCGTCACCATGCCTGCCCATTCGCAATGCTCAAACCATTCGGAGTCCACGTTACCCGTCGGCATGGCGAGTACGCGATCACCATCGTTGTAAGCAGGCCGCAGATTCATGGTGAAAATCATGTTCTGCTTCATTGACGGATAGAACTCTTCGGTGATCTCCTGCGACGGATTGATTTGCAGGTATCGATCAACCAAACCTGCATAGGACGCTCCATTGCTTGCAGTCTGATAGCCAAAACTCGGGATGGTCATTTCGCAGGTATGGGCATGTTCGTCGTACCAGTCATAACGATTTAACACACCTTCGCAGGCTGTACACCCACCGAATGTCCATGCACATTGGCCTTCCTCACTCATATACGCTTTATATGCTCGCAATGTCGAGAGCACGGTATCGGGGAAGAAGTATGAGCAGGAAATATTCGATAGATAGGTGTTGGGAACACACTCGTTCTGCGGGCAACTTCGCGGACTTTCGTTGAGTGCGAAAATGCCATCTTCTTCAAGACACCAATCTCCGACAGGATCTTTCTTGGCTGCCCAGAAACTGGTTTCAGGCATGATATATAAGACATTGATCAAACTTTCACGAAGCCAGATCGGCAGGTCATCGTCGGAATAAATCGCTTCCTGCCAGGCAATGATGCGTGAGAGCATTTCTTCGTGGTTCTCTGCGATGTGGTTGGCAACATCAAGGGACGAAGCGAACTTTGAAGCATACATGTGCGTGTACTGGTTGCCACCTCCCATGGGAACACCGGTGGCATCCCATTTCGGCGCGTACCAGGACAGAACAAAACGGACGACGGTGCTTTCGCCAGGTTCCAGTTCATACGCCTTGGCCACGGATGCGCCGGGGCCGTTGGCGGGTTTGGGCAGAATCGTAAAGAACCTGGCATCCGGATCGTGCCACGTGCCGCCTGCGATGCGCGACCAACATCCGCTGTCGCTACCCATCGCGCCGCCGGTCATGACGTCACAATCGCCAATCACACCCAGGGCATATTCGACGTTGTGTTCATTGGACACAACCACGCCACTGATTTCATCGCGTACTGATCGGTGTTTGAATCCATTTTGACCATGTGCTTCCAGTGGGGTTGGACCTGGTAAACTGATTACCAATCGCCCTTGCTGAGCCTGTTCCGACACGTTGCGAACATGCACTTCAAACACAATGGCTGGTGTATTGGAGCCCTTTGAATCACCGGGGAAAAAGGGCGCCCAGGAGCGCATTCCCACACTGATGGGTGCATCAAATTCATACTCCAGATCGGCAACCGGGAAGTGTCCCCAGTAATGGATGTTATCAACTGGTGCAGCTCGTTTGAGATGGAACATCGAGGGGATGGCATCAAGCACATCCGCTTTGTATTGCTTGGTCGAAAGCACCCAACTTTCCTTGCCAGCCGATACACCAAGGAACGGCACGTTCATCGGGCCACCGCGTGGGACATGGCTGTTAAAAATGGTGTTGTAACCAAACGTACCATCGGTTTCCAAATCCAGACATCCGGTATCAATGCTGCCCAAAGGCATACCGCATAATGCAGGACTTGTTTTGGCACGATGTACTACGCCACTGACGGGCGCCTTGTATCCTGTAGCTTCAAACTGAGCGAACTTCATTTCCTGAAGATCCATGGGGAATAGTCTGCTCATATCAATAACTTTCTGATTCAATCACAAATGGAATACGGTTGAAATATTCAGTTAACGATCGACGAAACGCTGTCGATTCGTCTTTATTTTTTGATGCGGTTACCACGCCATAATCCGCTGCCCCATGAACTGACGTAAATCAGGTTGGGTTCATTGGGATCAAAGAGCACGTGTCTTGGCCGCTTGGATGGGCAGTCCAAGACTTCCCATGTTTTCCCGCGATCCGCACTGGTGTAAACACCTTTGGTAAGCGTTTCACCTGACGTGCAGATGTATATGCGGTTGGGGTCCAACGGGTCGATGGTTGTCGAGAAGCAGGAGTCTGCAAAAATCTGCTCCCAGGTTTTGCCCCCATCACGGGTCCGCCAGACACCACCGGTGTAACCATCAACGGGTGGGGTCATACAGGACATATAGATTTCCTTGGGATCATGCGGATTAAACATGAAATCACAGGGATATTGCATCTGACTTTTATCACTGATGAGTTGCCATGACTTTCCTTCGTCATCGCTGACATAGAGTCCGCCTGCATAGATATATCCAGTTTTGAAATTAGCTCCGCCTACACTGGTTAAGCCGTACATTTTGCCATCGGGACCGCGTTTGATACGCAGCGCTTTGACGTGACCTTCATCGTTGATTTCACCGGTTCGCTGCTCCCAGGTTCGCCCGTTGTCTTTGCTCAGGTAAAAACCTTTGCCCAGGACGGCAGCCCAGATGTGACGCGAATCAACAGGTGAATTAGGATCCAGATACAAGCCCAGTGTG
>MDTD01125273.1_pt1 | contig 18633 bp, 16 predicted proteins | sample 811221 | NCBI WGS metagenome assembly MDTD01 (sample SAMN05326646, study PRJNA326480) | marine metagenome | isolation source: seawater | place: Pacific Ocean: South West | collected 2011 | reverse complement strand
TTTGTCTAGATTCTGACCGGCATAGAAGACCAAGCTGCTAAGTGAATAGTTACCACCAAAAGCCAGCAATTGTTTCATTTCGATTCTGACAAGTTTTCCAGGCCACCACTTACCGGACCACCAATAGCCCAGCGTATTAACTCCTAGCTGTGTATACTCCATCGCAATTAATGCAAAAATTCCCATGGTCAGCACCTGATGACTCACTTGAACAGCCACCACTATCGCAACCATCGCCGCCAATGTCTGGCTAAATAGACGGATCCCAGCAATACGTCCTAATTTCAAATTCCGCTGGAGGCCAGCCAGATGTGTCAGGCCAAAAGCGTCAACAACTGTTGTCCCCGCAAACAACCAGCTGATCCAGATGAGATCGGGAACCTGATAGATCCTGCTGAATAAATGCCCTAATCCACCGGTGAATAAGGCAGCTGCCATTCCTAGAAGTACCGTAACATGAAAAATCGCTGAACGTTGATCTACTGACAAATGCTCGGATTGGACAGCTGCTGTCGAAAGTCCCAGCGTCGCCGCCATTCGAGGCAACATGAGCAAGGGAATCACCATTCCATAAAGACCAAATGGTTCCGGCCCCAACAATCGATACAATGCTGCTGCACTACTGATTGCCACAACCTGCCGTGCTATTTGCAGCAACAAGACTTTGCGCGTCTCGCGCTGTACCTGAGCGGGAGTGGTTATGACGGCTGAGGCCGATTCATTTTGTGCGCTGTCGACCATATCTTTATTTCAGGCCTCCGGGTTTTCGGTCAGTTAACCGAACAGGCCATACCAAAAGATACAGCGTAGGGCACTGACTCCATCTTTCCAGCCAATCTTCTTGCCCTCTTCATAAGATCGCCGCTGATAACTAATGGGCCGCTCATAAAAACGAGTGCCATTTTGTTTTGATCGTCTGGCCAACTTGCATGTCATTTCTATTTCAATTCCAAAACGATTCTCTTTCATACCAGAAGCTATTTCCTGGATAAGGGGTCTCCGAAATAATTTGTAACAGGTTTCAACGTCAGTAAACCTAAGACGCGTCACCAAATTGCAAAGGCACGTAATGAAACCATTGACTGCCATATGCCATGCAGGAGAATCTGCCTTTTCTTTGATCTGGAATCGCGAACCATAAACAATGTCGGCGCGGTCTTCGACAATGGGTTGTAGAAGATAGCGGAATTCGTTCGGATCATATTCGAGATCCGCATCCTGAATAACGATCACGTCACCAGTCGCTTCCTGGAAGCCGGTTCTTACCGCTGCTCCTTTCCCTTTGTTGTGCTCATGAAAAACTATCTTTAAATCACTACGTCCTATCATTTCCTCCAACAGTTCCCGAGTGCCATCGGTACTGCCGTCGTCAACTAAAACCATTTCGAGATTGAGACCGATCGAACGCACTTTTTCGACAACCTCGATCAGCGTCCTCACTTCGTTGTAAATCGGAATCACGACCGATAACTTAAAGTCTTTAGGCATCACATAGATACCGGCTCGTCCACACAATTCACTGCCCAGTGTCTGTACCAGCTGGTCATGGTTTGCTGAAATAACATCGCCTTCCGTAGAACCGGAGGACACTTCCGCGAGAGCCTCAGACACTTTTATTTTTTCTTCGTCTGTCAGGAAGTCAGATTGGAATGGAGGTCGCATTGAAGCTTTCAAAGAACGCGGTAATCGCATGAATTGGTGAAGGGAAAGATAAAACTGGAATGGCTATCACCCGCGAAGAGTACCAAAGAATCGGCAGTGTCGGCCATACGAATTTTTAAAACGAGTGTCAACGCGCGAACCAAAATCGAAATGAAAAAACATCGAAAAAGAATACTTGGAAAATCTGTTGTTGCTCGCTTGACATTTTTTTCCGGTCCGTGAAAATGGCCACTGTTGTTTGACACCAACATTGGTTCTTCGCATTGTTCTTTCCGAACTTTGCTTTGAAACGACGAAGGTCAGCTTGATTCTTATCACCTTAATGCCGACCTCGTTGTTACATGTTTTTCTTTGAAAAAAGAGCTTCACTTTTGCGCCACCGGTGCGCGCGTTAGTCAGGTCTTTTTCCAAAGCGGAACAAAAGCGAATTTGGATTGCAAATCACGATAAGCCGTTTGGTTCGAGCAACGTTCCCGACACCGGGAAATCTGTGCTTTCGAAACATTAGTACAGTAAAGCCTTGGGGAGCGACGACTGATCGGAGCGACAGTCGACGGCTTAGGCCGTGGCTCGGAGGTCCTCCCTAATGCTTTCTTTTTGGCATTGCCGCGCAGGGATCGTGCGGAACAGCCAACGGCGGTGAGATGCAAACCGGAATTCGTCTCCCGCCATTTTTTATGCGCTCTGGTGCAATCTTGTTCGGCCTTGGTTCGAAAAAACATTAAAATCAAGCGCACTTTTATTCTCTTATCCACTACGTCTTTGGGCGTGTAATCATGGCCGAACTAAAAAAAAGTTTGCTTTCACTAGGATCCAATCTGGGAAATTCTGAGAATTTTCTTAGCGATGCCGTAGCAAAAATTCAACAAGTGCCAGAAATTCATTCGGTGCGTGTGAGTCGATTTAGACCCTCGCAACCGGTGGGCGGGCCCGTCGGCCAGAACCCATTTCTTAATGCTGCTGTCGAGATTACTACGAGTCTGTCGGTAGAGCAGCTCCTAGAAAACACGCAACGGATCGAGGCTGAGTTAGGACGTACACGCCACTCCCGTTGGGATGCTCGCACGATCGATATTGATATCCTTTCATTCGATGATCTGGTCATCAGTTCACCACGGCTCGTGATTCCTCATCCACGAATGACACTGCGCCGATTCGTGCTGGAGCCGGTCTGTGATTTAGCCCCGCTTGCCATTCATCCAGAAACCGGATGGAGCTTTCAGCGTCATTTGGATCACCTGCAACTCGCTGGTAACTATGCATTGACCCTTAACTTAACAGGAGTATCGCCGGTCAGGACTTTGGTGAGCCTAAGTCATGACGAAACGACGCTGGTGGCTCAGTCTTTACCAGTGGCCAGCAATGAACAAGAGCTGGCCAAAAACTATCGCGTCCTCAAACAATGGAGTGCCGGGGAACAATTTGTCCTCTGCAATTTCGCTCCAAGTGAGTGCTTAATCAAACAACCAAATTTAATTGGCTCGGTCGAAAAGTTCGAACGGGCGATCTTACCGCCTAGACTACTCGTAATTCTCACAGACAATATTCATAATGATTCGCGACATCAATGTTTGACCCAAGTTATGCCCAACGGGATCACGACTCCCTGGCTATTTCTCGATGCTTTTCAGGAAAAAGTTTTAACTCAGGAATGCATTGCGTTGGCAACCTGTCACCTTTAACCATCGTCACTCTGTAGTTTTATGGCTCCTGTTATCATTTCAGACCCCGCTCAAATACTTGCTTTGGTTCACCAACAAAAGCACGTCGGCAAACGCGTCGGACTTGTGCCGACGATGGGAGCATTACACGCCGGGCACCTAAGCCTCGTTCGGAAGTCGACTGAAGAAACCGACTTCACCGTTGTCACAATCTTTGTCAACCCGACACAGTTTGGGCCCGGAGAAGATCTGAATAAATATCCGCGGAATCTCGAGCAGGACGTGCAGTTGCTGGCGGACTACAACGTTGATGCCATTTTTGCACCTGATGCTGATACGATGTATCCTCCCGGCTCCAGCACCGGAGTTCTTCCTCCTCAAGTTGCATCACCATTTGAGGGCCGTCTGCGTCCGGGACATTTTGAAGGGGTAGCCACCATTGTTCTCAAGCTGTTTCAGCTCATTCCCGCTGATGTCAGTTTCTTTGGCCAGAAAGATTATCAACAGACGCGGGTAATCGGCCAAATGATAGAAGATTTCAACATTCCCGTGGAAATGATCGTTTGTCCGATCGTTCGCGAAGATGACGGGCTGGCCATGAGCAGCCGCAATGCGTATTTGTCGCCGAAAGAAAGAACACGGGCGGTCGCTCTCTCGCGAGCTCTTTTCGGGATTAAAAAGCAAGTGGAGGGAGGTGAGTACAGCAGCTCTATCCTACTTTCTGCTGCAAACCAAATACTTGCTGATGCGTCAGTTGATCAGATAGATTATGTTGCACTCGTCGATAAACATGATCTTTCACCGGTAGACAAGGTGACATGCAATACAATTGCAATCGCTGCCGTTTACATAGGTCAAACCCGACTTATCGATAATATGATCCTGAGCTAAAAACCTCTGTGGTGGTGCAGTCTGGTATGCAACAAACCTTAATTAACATCCCACATGAAATCGCTGGCCTGCCGCTGTTTGGTTTTGGCTGGGCTTTAATCTGCTGGGCAATTTTTGGCGGTATATGGCTCACCCGCTTCTACATGCAATCCGCACAACGAAAGCAGGACGGTGTGGGTCACCCTCTGGTGCCGATTATCGTTATCGGCTTAATCATCGCACTGGTCATCCCCTTCATAGAGCCTCAGGACTCGGAAGGACCTACAGGTGTACAGATTCGCGGGTACGGATTCTTTGTCCTGCTGGGGGTATCTGGAGGAATTTTGATCGCGTCCATTCAGGCGCGGCGACAGGGAGTCCATCCTGATGTAGTTTTCACCATGACTTTGTTTCTTTTTCTCGGTGGTGTGCTAGGTGGTCGCCTGTGGTACGTCCTGCAGAAATGGGGCGAATTTGCCGTCGTCGACCGCAATGGCGTTGTTGCTTGGACAGAGACCTTATCCAAGATTCTCAAGTTCACAGAAGGAGGCCTGGTTGTTTATGGTGCCTTTGTTGGCGGACTTATTGGATGTTCGGTTTTTCTGTTTCGCCGCAAACTTCCCAAGCTGGCTACACTCGATCTTATTGCACCGGCATTGGCACTGGGTATGTTCTTTGGTCGTCTCGGATGTTTCATGAACGGGTGTTGCTATGGTGGTCTGTGCACCGATGATTTATGGGGAGTCCAATTTCCGGCCGGAAGCCCCCCTTACATGCGTCATCTAGATCAGGGATTACTTTTCGCCGATCCGCTCCGGGAGAGGGGTATCGAAGCAGATTTTGATTTGCGATTTGGATTTACCTGGAACGGGGCCATTACCAGCATCGAGCCAAATTCAGTCGGTGCGCTCAGCGGCCTAAGTCGAGGCGATAAGATAACGATTGATATGCGGTTGTTAGATGGGGCGTTAGGTGAGTACTTCAAAAAGCAGCTAGTCGGCGAAACGGCCTTTCTTATCAAGGGAAAAGACGGGGTGGTCGACAGTGTAACTGTCGGAGAGATGCCTGCCCGCTCGTTGAAGGTTTATCCGGCGCAGATCTACAGCAGTATTAACGGGGGCCTGTTGTGCTTATTGTTGTGGGCCTATTTCCCGTATCGAAAACGAGATGGGCAGATTCTGGCGTTGGTCTTGATTCTCTATCCAATCTCTCGTTTTCTGCTCGAATGGGTTCGATCAGATGAATTAGGCCAGCTGGGAACCCAACTGACCATTTCGCAGTTCTTTAGCATCCTGACGATTATGTTTGGGCTTGGTTTATGGACGTTCACGTATATAAGAAAGCAACCGCTGGCGTATCCGTCACGCGAATCGCTCGAGCTAGCAAGTGCTTCTAACCCATAATTTGACTTCTTTGTAGTCGCACACAAAGATAGTTAGTGCTTGGTTCTTTTAACAGCCTCGTACCAGAATTATTATTTTCCCGGGAACTTTTTACATCCCCCTGACATCCAAAGTCATATAGCGACCGTGTCTCAAGACGAACAAGATTTAATTCGATGCATACTGGATGGATCGAGCGAATCCTTTGAGCAGCTCATCTCTCCGTATGGAGATCGACTGTTCAATACGCTTGTTCATATTCTGAGAAATGCGGAGGCTGCTGAAGATGTGTTACAGGATGCATTGGTACAGGCTTTTGTAAAGTTAAGTACCTATCAGGGTAAAAGTTCTTTTTACACCTGGCTGTACCGCATCGGTGTAAATCTGGCTTTTAGCTACCGACGACGGGAACGTCCTATGATTTCCATGGAGAGCCAAAAAAGCGAATTGGGTGAAGAACCCGTATCCGTGGTCGAACCAGTGGATGCTGAAGCCTTACGGGCTGAACGGGCAGAATTACTGCACTCGGCTATCGGAGAACTGGCGGACGAATTTCGAGCGGTCATCATCCTTCGAGAAATTGAAGGCTGTGATTACGAAACCATTGGAAACATTTTAGATATCAGTCCGGGAACTGTAAGAAGTCGTATTCACCGGGGGCGGCTTCAATTACGAGAAAAACTTATTCCTTTGTTTAACCACAATTCACCAACGACATGAGTGAAATCGACGAAGAGTTAATCAGTGCTTATTTAGATCAGGAGCTCTCAGTCGAGGAGCGTAGGATGGTTGATGCCGCCCTTGCGCGCGATCCGAAACTACGTCAACTGAAAGAGCAGCTCGAGCTAATACAAGATGATTTCGACTTACTGCCGTTCTATCACCCTCATGATATACAACGCGCTATTCGCGAGGCTTCTTCCCAAACAACGGTCCTACCTGCCGGTTCATCAGTTGCTCAAACAAAATCAAGTACCTCCCAACGCAGACGGTGGCTTGTCGCTGGAATTAGTCTGGCTGCCTGCCTAATGGTCACTGTGACTCTGCTAGTCGAAACAGGAAATCGGCAGGAACAGATTTCCATGACGGACAACGCTACCATTCTTTCCGATGATATGAATTCACAACTTGATCAACAACCTCGCAATGCTGATGAATTAGCAATGAGTTTGGCCGCCGAAGGTGAAGTCGCGGACATGGGCGGCGCGATGGGGGGCATGGGCGGTGGCTTCGCGCCTGAGTCGGCAAGTGAAGATCAAAGAGCTGTACCTCGGGCAGCCTTTAGCCAGGCTAGTGACGCTGCCTCTGACAGTGCGGACCCGCAAGTCGGTGTCGCGCGATCTCAAAACCTAAATTCTGAAGAAGCACCTGCTGCCCCGGGAAATGCGGCTATTCAATCACGCATCCAAGCGGATCAAACAATCAGGCTTTCTGTTACCAGAAACCAGCTTCTCCGTCTGCTGGAAACCATAGGTTCACCGAGGTCAAAGCTAGTCGCGGAAACAAGTGAAGGGACGGCAAAGATTCCGCAACAGCGAAAATCCCTCAACAACAGCAATTTGACTGAGCCGTCTCCTAATGAACTAAAGGAGACCATTCAGCCCTCGCCTCTGAAAGTAAAAGATCAACAGGATAAACGATCTGCTCCACTGCCCTACGCTGTCCAGCGAACGCCCGCTGAGCTCGCTGAATTAATGACCTGGCTGCGTTCGTCCAAGTACTGGCCCAACCGACAGGAAAGTGAAGAACTGGATTATGAATCGGCGAAGGATCACTATACTGAGTTACTCGAAAAGAGCTCTCGCAAAAAGCTGAAGGTGCTATTTCTAATCACGATCGAGCCCGACCACCAGTTAAAAGAGCAGTAACTCGGCCTATTCTCGTGGTTGATGGTCGCCTATGTTCGTTAGTTCCTGCTTGTCGACAGGTTTTCCCCACGGTATGAATTCTTATTCCATGTTGCTTTAAGTCTATTTTTACCGAGTAAAAGAGCTTGCTTACCTAAATCACTTTTACTTTTGTTTTCAACTGCTAGTCTTATCTCTTCTCAAGACGAAATGCACCCGATTAAACATTAGCGATTCAGGAAGATAGACGCATGATGCAAGGCGATTTGTTTAATGATAGCGACCATGATGAGCTAGCTAACGAGGCCGCTGATCTCGGACATACTGGTTTTCAGAGCGAGGAGCCTGAAACGTCGGAATTGGAATCTACTTCTTCATTCCGCACAGAATCAGATGATGCCGGCAGCGACAGCGAGGCAATTAGTTCAAACGAGGTTCTTGAAGCAACTGTTGAAGAAGTGTCCCCTGTCGACACTGCCGTGCTTGAGGAAGAAGAGGAGTTCGATTCTGAACTTCTGCGTTCGACCTCTGAACCTTTTATCAACCAATGGGAAACGTTAGTCAGTCAGACCAACTGGCAAAAGGGTGAAATCATCCATCAATGGCGTGCCGCGCTGATTGAAGCCGGTGCTCCTGTCCAGCAGTACTCGGATGAAGCCTGGGCAAGGCACTTTAATGGTACTCTCAGTGGGCAGCATGTCGGTCGTTTACGCCGAGTGTTTCAACGCTTTGGCGATAGCTACCAGGAGTTTGATAATTTGTCTTGGACCCACTTTCAGGCTGCCCTCGACTGGTCAGATGCTGAAATGTGGTTAGAAGGTGCTCTACAAAACAAATGGTCTGTCTCTTCCATGCGGGAACAGCGTTGGGAAGCGATGGGTGGAGCACCTAGCGAAAAGCCGGATGACAAGGATGTCATCTACGCTGAGCTAGATGAAGATATCACCGTTCTGCCTCCGGAAGAAACGCCTGTTAAAAACGATTATGCGCCCGGCGATGCAACAATACGCGGTGAATACGACGTAGCTTCTGCTGGGCCGGACTATGCCACTGGCCCCGATTTTGGTGATGGTGATACATATGGTGCACCAGTGAACAATACGATTGAAGCCGCACCCCGCGAATTAGACGCACCAATGATGGTCGCTCCGGGGGAAGCTATACGACCATTTGAAAACCTAGAGGAATTGCCCGCGGATCTGCAAAACGCTTTGGATGAATTCAAGATTGCAATTTTGCGCCATAAGTCTTCTGGCTGGCAGGACGTTGAAGCCGCGCAAATTATCGGCCACCTGTACGCCTTGATTCAAATGATTGAATTGCCGAGTGAACAACCGATGATCACCGGTGATATAAAATCCGTCGCTGAGGAAGCACCGAAACCAGCAGACGATCCCGAAGACGACATCGCTCCGTTTTAAAATCGCTTCGAAGGAATCGAAATGTCTTTTACTGTTCGAACCATGACGTCGGCCGATCGCCACGAAGTTTCTGAACTCATTTACATTTCGATTAATCACTGGTATCAAACTCACGGTTGTCCTGCTATTTTCACGGACGGGCCGTCCAGTTGTAATATCTTTTTTGATGTTTATGAAACGCTTGACCCGGGTTGTGGTATCGTGGCCGAGCATGATGAAACCGGCAAGCTGATGGCTTCGTGTTTCTACCATCCGCGTAAGCACCATGTATCACTGGGAATCATGACGGCTCACCCAAATCACTTTGGAAGCGGTGCGGGTAAAGCACTGCTTCAACATATCATTGACTATTCAGAATCGGTCAACAAACCTCTTCGCTTAACCCAAAGCGCGATTAATGTAGATTCGTTTTCGCTTTACAACAAAGCCGGCTTTGTACCAAGACACGCCTATCAGGATATGTTTTTAGAAATACCTGAGGCCGGATTCACCCCGCGGCCGGAGGGGTTAAGCTATGTTCGAGCCGCGACTGCCGAGGATGTTCCGGCGATGGCAGAACTGGAGTACAAGATAGCAGGCATCGCTCGTGAAAAAGACTACCGATACCTGATTGATAATGACGACAAGCTTTGGAGCATGTCCGTCTATATTTGCCCCGACTCGAAGAGCGTTCTTGGGTTTCTTGGATCTTGTAGCCATCCCGCCACCAATCTGCTTGGACCAGGTGTCGCCATCAATGACGACGTGGCAATAGCTTTATTGGCCCACCAATTGCAACAGCATGCCGGGAGAACACCCGTTTTTCTGCTACCAGTTGAATCTGAAAAACTGGTACGAGCTGCTTATGAATGGGGTGCTCGAAATTGCGAAATGCATTTTTGTCAGGTTTATGGAGACTTTCAGCCATTCGCGGGCGTCAATATACCGACCTTCATGCCAGAGACCGGATAAAAGTTTTAGAACGCTTAGAAGTCATATTCGAGCCCGACGTAAGCTCCGTGCAACAGCATCGTGCCACTCGTGTGAACACTGGGATTTGAGGCAAGCTCTGCAAGGCTGTACGAAAGCTGATTACTAGTTAAGGACAGCCCGGTAATTCCAACAATACGATAGCCCGATGTTAGTCGAAAACGATCGGTCCACTGATAGACAAACCCAAGATCAAGCTGTCCTAAGGTAGCTGCAGCGTTTTTATCCAGAGACTGATTTAGGTCATTTGCTGAAGCACCCGAGCCGACATATGCAAATCCATCGGAACCTTGAAGTCTGAGCTGATGATCAATCGCATTGGCAAAAACTCCAAACTTCGCTCCTACATGAACCAGAAGTTGTTTTTGGGGTTGCCAGTTCAATAACGCTCCTACCTGAACTCCAAGCAGATGGTTATCGTCCTGTCCTGCAAACATAAAATCTCCCATTTGCAGATTCAGGTCTTCACTAGCCTTGAAATACCGAAAGCCCACCAGATATTCCAAACGCACCCGTTCTCCTGTGGCTGTCCCACCCCAATTCATTTCCAGATTATGATATTGATAATTTCGCTGCAGGGTAACTTGACTGGCACTAAGCTGATTTGCAAGGGAGTCGCCGGCATTGCCGTAACTCAGGCCGGAGATATCAAGAGTGGTTTCTATCGAGCCTGAAGCATCCTCGAACATCGCCTGATCACCTGTTGTAAATAGGCCCCAGTAGACGACCTCGCCACGAGTCTGATCAGGAAGCGCTTTGCGAATGATTGCTTCGAAGCCACCTGCTGTATCCAAATCCGCGTCTTCTGTTGTGAGTATCTGTCCGCTGGAGTTTTGTGCTAAAGACTGAACCGCAGTATTACTGCTAGTCATGATCAAACCTCGGATTTTGAAATCCAGTTTTTTCTTTGATGAACCTGATTGATTGTTTTTCTGTTGGTAAAAACGAGCATCATTTTGGACTGCATGCAGCCGTTGTTGATACTGCCGATTACTTGTCCACTGTGAGCGAAGCCCCGTTGCCCCGTGATGGATTGGATTAGGATGTGGCGTGGTAACCCGTTGCTGGAAAGGCAATGGACCTTGCGGCTTTAGGGTGGCTGGCGATTTAGGGTTTTGCTCCGACGTCGTATCATGCAACAACGCCAGATTTGATGAGGTTTGAGTGCGTGATGTCCATTGGGATGGCCGCGAAAGAGGACGAGCCGGTTCACGATACGGATCAAACAAAGTCGGCTCATGCTGTGAGATTGTCTCGCCAGTGAGCGAAGCAACGGCGGTCGCCAGCAGAAACAAAGCTATGAAAAGTTGTCGCATTTTGCCCGCTTATTCGTATGCTTAGAAAAAACGACCAGGGCTGTTGCAGCCCTGGTCACAAAAAAAGCAAAGATGCGTCTGGTAGGGGGGGGTTGGCTTTGTTTGCTGAAAATGGAATCGGCTTTACTGCTCGGCATCTGTTGACGGAAATCGGTAACAAAGTCAAGGTTCGCGAATTGGCCCCGGTACAATCGTTACGGCCTGAATTACAGGTCTCGTACAATGGGTAGATCAGTTTTAACTGTCGCAATCGATACAACCAGCACAACCCGCTGACTAATCCTTCGATTGGTTCGATTGTCCCGTCCAACATCGATGTTTATGTCTTAGCCTGACTTACGCTCATTCACAATCATGCCTGGCAGGGTTATATTTGAAGACAGTACCGAACCCGTTTTTGCCGTTTATGCTCCCATTAGGAGATTACAATCGTGCCTGACAAATACGATGTTTACCGTGAAGCATTAGTCATGGAAGAAGATACTGTGTGGCCGGAAGGTGTGGACGTGGCTAACAAAGCGACGACCCATCGCGCGTTACACGATACCGCTGATCAATGTGCCGCTATCGAGTACGTGCGAACTCACACTGGCTTTTGCCGCAGGATTACGGCTTCCGCAGAGGATATTCAACGTGTGAGCTAAGCTCACGTTTCATTCAAAGGCAGAGGCTACCTTGACTGTTGAATCCACCACGGTCCGTGTTGAATTGGCCGAACGCAGTTACGAAATCCATATCGGATCGGACAATCTATCGTCCATTGGCGAATTGGTTGCCGAACTCGGTGATGTATCTCATGCGATCATCATTACCGACTCAAATGTACGGGATCTTTACGGTGAAACCGTCCTTAAGTCGTTGTCTCAGTGCGATCTACAAGTCGATATTATGACGGTCCCGGCTGGAGAGTCGAGCAAGTCCGTCGGTATTCTCGAAGAACTGTGGAAACAAATGCTTTCGCTTGGTGCAGACCGAAAGTCTGTTGTGATTGCGCTTGGGGGTGGGGTCGTGGGTGATCTCGCGGGATTTGTGGCGGCGAGCTACGGGCGTGGAATACGTTTCGTACAAATTCCTACATCGTTACTGGCAACCGTTGACAGTAGCGTCGGCGGTAAAGTGGGAGTCAACCTTCCTGGTGCTAAGAATATGGTGGGCGCCTTTTGGCAACCTCAGGCTGTATTAATCGATGTTGCCGTGCTGCAGAGTCTTCCTGCCCGTGATTATCAGGCGGGATTGGCGGAAGTGGTAAAATATGGCGTGATACAGGACGAGAACTTCTTCAGACGATTGGAAAACAATGTCGGATTGATCCTGGAACGCGACCCCGAATTCATGCGAGATGTAATCGCTCGTTGCTGTGAACTGAAGGCTTATGTCGTGGAAAACGATGAGCGTGAAACAACCGGCCTGCGAGCTATTTTGAATTACGGACATACATTTTGTCATGCCATTGAAGCATGTACCGGATATGGAACTTATATGCATGGCGAGGCCGTCGCCATCGGGATGCTGTGTGCCTCGCGGCTGGCTGAAATGCTTGGACGGGTTACCGAAGATGAGACCCAACGTCAACAAAACCTTCTCGAACAACTCCATCTACCCATTGCTCTGCCTGACGACCTGGAACGTGAGCCAATGGTGGAGGCCATGAAGCGAGACAAAAAAACCGAGCACGGCAAGATTCGATTTATCCTGCCAACCAAAATCGGCCATGTTGAGTTGGTCGATAATGTAGACGAAGCACTAGCACTTGCAGCATTTAATTAAGGTGTAAATTCATAAATCGATGAGAAAATTATACGCCTTTGATGACGAGATTCATGCAAGCAGGTTTACCGCCGTTTTAACGGTCAACAAGATTGAAGCTCAGGTCTTACGAAACAGTGATGACCGTTGGGATCTTTGGATCATAGATGAAGATTCCATCAAATCCGCTCGTGGACACCTGGAACGATTTCTCAACGATCCTCAGGCGGCAGAGTTTGAAGACGCCTTTGCTGAGGCCAAAAAAATCCATCAGCAAATCAAGCAAGAAAAAGCTGAACGAATAAAGCGCGCGAAGACGATCGAAGTTCGAACTCAGTTCCGCGATCCCCGCAACATGGCCATCGCCATGCAACGTAAAAATACGTTCACTCGTAAAGTCATTATGATTTGCGCAGTCGTTTTTGGTGCAAGTCTGGTGTTTAATAATGCTGACGATCCAAACTCGCAGAACAATTTCGTCCGCAATGCACTGGAAGTTCTCGATCTGTCCCGGGCCAAAACGGGGACGGAGGTGAATGGTGAGTTCGTTCCCTATTCTCGGCACGAGTTGCTTTTTCAACATATCGCTGAAGGTCAGGTCTGGCGCCTGATCACTCCCGTCTTTGTCCATGGCAACTCCACTGGAGAAGCCGGGGATTTCTTAATGGCTTTTATTCATATCTTCTTCAATATGTATTGGCTCTACTGGCTGGGAACATTGATGGAAGTACGATTTGGCCTAAAGACTTATTTAGTGTTATTTTTTATCTCGGCCATCGCAAGCGTATTGTTCCCCTTGCTTACGCCTGAATCCGGACTACTAGGACTTAGAGGTCTGCAGGGTGGTCCGGTCGTTGGCATGTCCGGCGTTGTCTATGCTGTTATTGGATTTGGCTGGTGCAAGATGCGGCTGCAACCGTCTGTCGGGATGCTGGTACCACCATTTGTTCTGATGATTTCTATGATCTGGCTTATCTTCGGCATTGTTTTGTCGACCGGCAGTGAAGGTGTTAGCCACCTCGCTCATCTTGTAGGAATGGTTACAGGTGTTGGGATAGCCTATGTTCATACGCTGATGGGTAAATAACGAGAGCGGATGATGAAACAAAGCACTCAGGGCAAACTGGCTATTGTGGTGATCTTTGGTGTGGCTATCTTCATGAGTGTTTACGCCTGGTGGCACAATATTCATACGGGAGATCAGGTTATCGATTTCTTCGGAATCGAAACCGCCACTCGCCTGCGTCATGCAGATATGATTGAGCTGTTTATCATCGCTGAGAATGCCGAAGCAACCGACGCCACACTTGAAACTTCCATTGGCAATGTGCCGGTAAAGTCAGTACAGGATATTAGCTCTGCACGTGGACTAATCCATATGCGGCACATTTTCATACAGGATCACACCTACCTATGGGATAAGAGTGTGCCCAAAATCAAACCCGACTGGGCCTTTGCTTTGCGATTTACAGATACGGTCGGGCAGTCGACGCTCATCTTTGCACCATCAACTTATACCGTTGAACACATAGAAGCCGGTAAAATAATCGTCATGGGTGAACTTTTGGACAATCTCATACGGTATCTGGCTGAGAGTAATCTTCTGTCTCTCGACGACGTAACCTCTTCAAAGAAATAATCGATAACGTGGATTTTTACTCTCCAAAAAACGATGGCAAATATCAACAGGGTGATCCGCCTGTCAGTGAAGCTCTTGCAAATGATGTAATCATCAGTCCGGATACACTTCGCGAAAACAGGATTCCCCCGAACCAGGCACGGACAAGAAAATGGCCGGTACTGGATGCCTCTGGTACTCCTGAAATCCCCCAGGACTGGCAGTTGCGCGTTTTTGGTTTGGTAGATCATCCGTTTGCCTTAAACCGAGAGCAATTTCTGGCCGAACCTCGAGTCAAAGTCTTCGCTGACTTTCACTGCGTCACTCAGTGGTCGCGTTTGGGAAACCTCTGGGAAGGCGTCTCGAGCAACCATCTGCTTGAACGAGCAGGTGTTCAGGCGGAAGCGAGATACGTCATTCTTCACGGCTATGACAACGGCTGGACGACGAATCTGCCATTGGAAGACTTTCTTCAGGCTGATGTACTGATGGCTGACTTGCATGATGGCCAGCCAATCGAACCCGACCATGGTGGTCCGGTTCGTGCGATGATACCGCAGCTCTATGCATGGAAAAGCGCCAAATGGGTTTGTGGAATTGAGTTGGTGCAAGAAGATCAACCGGGATATTGGGAACGGGCCGGTTACCATAATCATGGTGACCCCTGGCAGGAAGAGCGTTGGGGTGGTTAATCCGCTGTCTTTTTAGAGCTAATTCTGAGTGGCCCAGTATCCACCGCGTGCGTGGTCAAACTGTGCTTCCTGGCCACGATAATCCAGCTTTAGCTGGCCGTCTCGATAGACTTCTGTACCCATTACCCAGGTTCGCACTGCCCAGCCCTGAAGGGACTCACCGTCCCAGGGTGACCATTTACATTTGGTTTGCTGTTCTTCATTACGAATCGTCTTAGACAGATTTAAATCAACCAATGCTAAATCCGCATCGTAACCGACCTGAATTCGTCCTTTATTCATGATATCCCAAACCCGAGCTGGAGCATCGCACATCCAGGAAACGACTTGTTGTAGAGTACAGTTGCCCTGATTGACCTCGTTCAACATCAATGCCAGCGAATTTTCAACTGCGGGCAAACCGGAAGGCGAGGCTGGGTATCCCTGAGCTTTTTCTTCCAAAGTATGGGGCGCATGGTCCGTCGCAATGACCTGAATACGACCTGCATGCAACGCCTCCCATATTTTCTTGTTATCGTCGGCTGTCTTAATTGATGGGTTCATCTGTATTAATGTCCCAAGGCGGTCATAGTCATCGACGTTAAAAAAGAGGTGATGAGGGCAGGCCTCCGCGGTGATCAAGCCGCCAAAATCGCCCAGAAAATCCGCTTCTGCCCCGGTGGACACGTGAAGCACATGAAATCGATGGTTATGTCGCTGAGCCAGGTCGATCGCACGACGAGTGGCAATAACGGCTGCTTCGACATCACGAATCCGTGAGTGGTCATGGATGTCAGTCGTGCCGGCGTATTTTTCTTTGTTGGCTCGCACCGTGGTTTCATCTTCACAGTGAGCGGTAATCGGGAGCGTCGTTAAAGCAAAGAGCCTTTCCAGCGCTTCCTGTTCGTCGACAAGTAAATTGCCCGTGCTCGAGCCAATGAAAATCTTAATGCCTGGTGTTCGATGAGCACGACTAAGCTCTTCCGCGTTATCAGGTGTGGCGCCGATATAAAAACCATAATTCACCATGCTGGAAGCAGCACCCATGGCGAGTTTTTCTTCCAGCAGCTCCTGCGTGATGGCATTGGGGATTGTATTTGGCATCTCCAAAAACGTCGTCACACCACCAGCGGCACAGGCTCGACTGGCATGAAGTAAATCTTCTTTGTGTGTCAGTCCCGGCTCGCGGAAATGAACCTGATCATCAATGACTCCGGGAATCAGGTGTAGTCCCTGAGCATCTACAACTTCATCGGCTGCTGTGGCAATGGAAGGGTCAATGGCGGCGATTTTATCGCCGTCGATCAGGACAGAAACCTGCACGGTTTCGGAAGGGAGGACAACTTGTGCGTTTTTAATTAGCGTCTTCATGATTTACTCGGCATTCCTTTAGCACTCATCGCTGAAGAGTTACCGTCTGCAAATCCTGTGACCTGCCTGTCTTCAGCTTAAAGCTTTACTCCAAATTCCTTCTCAGCTCTTATTCTCAACGCTTGCTGAAAGTAGGGGAAAGGGTAGCGCGAGTGTTTCTTGCGGGCGTATGAAAAAATACCCAAAACCATCGAGACCGGAAGGACACGTTTCTCTACCAGTTTACCAACTTGTTCAATAAAGAGGTGCTCCGAAGGCTTTCGAGCCTTAAGGCCTGCTTTGAGCTGATCAACCAGCGGTGCAATATCTGCCGCATTAAGAGTGAAAGGCCTGATAGAAACGGTCAAAATACCAGCCAGAGTGGTCAAAAAATTGCGTCGCTTCATCCTGAAAATCCCTGTGCAAAAACACCTTTGTCAACGTGTTGGTAGGCGATTTGTACTGGATAACTTCGAGTCGAGACAAGGGCACTTAACTGACATTAGAACACGTCAAATGTTTTTCCATCATAAGAACAAAATAAATAACTAAATTACTTCGATTGACCGGATATAAATGCACGATTTATACTATTAGTTCGGCTCGTTTCCGACAGCATGGTACGATTGCCATGCAGAAAGGCCGCCATAATACTGAGCAAACAATTCGTTGTTGCGTTGAAGGAGATGACCAAATGTTGCGCATTCCAGGTCAAGCAGGAAAAGATAATTGTGATAAGGGCGTAGGTCCTAGCCGCCGAGACATTCTGCGAGTCGGTGGATCTGCCATGATGGGTCTGTCCCTCGGCCAGATGATGGAACTTCAAAACGCTCAGGCTACCAGCGAAACTGCGGGTGGTGGCCCTGGCTGGAACAAAGCTAAGAGTATCATTCTCGTATATCTACAGGGCGGTCCTAGTCATCTGGATCTATGGGATCCTAAGGATGACGTGCCTGATAACGTGCGTAGTGTGTTTAAACGCATTAGTACGAAAGTGCCCGGGATGGATGTCACCGAAAACCTACCAAAACTTGCTCAGATTACTGACAAGCTAACAATGATTCGGTCGATGAGCTACACACCAGTCGGACTGTTTAACCATACCGCAGCGATCTATCAAATTCATACGGGGTATACGGCAGACAAAGTGAGTCCTTCTGGTCAGCTGGAACCACCTACCCCAAAAGATTTCCCGAACTTCGGAAGTAATATCATTCGCATCAAACCTCCGGAGGTGCCTATGCTTCCGTTCGTGATGATGCCTCGACCACTGCAGGAAAGCAATGTAGTAAATAAATCCGGTACGGCTGGTTTTCTGGGCCGGGCGTACGATCCTTACTATCTGTTCCCGCCAGGGTCTGATTTGGACCAATCCAAAATGGATCGTATTAATGTGGATGACCTGCAGTTACGCAAGGAAGTCTCCACAGGTCGACTCGATCGACGAGCCCGCCTGCGGGATCTGATTAATCAGGGCATGCCTCAAATTGATAAAGCCACCAAAGATTATGGTCTGAATGAATACTATGATTCTGCCATGAATCTTATTAGTTCAGGGCGTGCTCGAAATGCTTTTGACCTAACCAAAGAATCAGATGCCACTCGCGATCGTTACGGACGCACCACCTTTGGCCAAAGCTGCTTGCTGGCTCGCCGGCTTGTCGAGGCCGGTACTCGAGTTGTTGAAGTTATCTGGCCTAAGGTTGCCAACTCAGATCGTCATTCCTTCGATGTCCATGTTGGCCTGTCCGGACGTATGAAGAACGAATCGGGCCCGATGCTGGATGCTGGATTAAGTGGCCTTATCGGCGATCTGGATGAACGCGGTATGCTAGACGAAACATTGGTCGTGGCCATCGGAGAATTTGGCCGTAGCCCCCAGCGTGGAGTAAGCACTTCCGGCAATAACAATAGCGATGATGGTCGGGATCACTGGCCATACTGTTACACAGCTATCGCGGCTGGTGCAGGTGTAAAACGCGGATTTGTCTATGGTGAATCAGATAAAACTGGTTCGGCACCTTTGCGGGATCCGGTTCATCCGACTGAAATGCTGGCGACGATGTACCACAGCGTGGGTATCAATCCAAACTCGATTGTCTACAACCACCTGAATCAGC
>MDTD01030854.1_pt1 | contig 18633 bp, 20 predicted proteins | sample 811221 | NCBI WGS metagenome assembly MDTD01 (sample SAMN05326646, study PRJNA326480) | marine metagenome | isolation source: seawater | place: Pacific Ocean: South West | collected 2011 | reverse complement strand
GCAGGCGCAGGCCGGCGCCGCCGTCCCGCGCCCAGTCCTGCCGCCGCTGCTGCAGCTCCCCCAGCAGCCGGTCCCAGGAGGCGATCCCGCCCGCCTGGCCCGGTGCGTCACGGCGCAGCGGCGCCCGCGCCCGGTCGGGATCGTAGAGCGACAGCACAGCCGCCTGGGCGAAGGCGTCGCTGGCGCCGCCGCTGGCCGGGTGCCGTGCATTGCCCTCCACCTTCGTGGGCCGTCCCTGATGGGCTTCCACCACCGCCGGCATCGCATAGTCGGTCAGGGCCAGGGCGGTTGCATAGAAGCGCGGCCGGCCGGGCACCGCGCCTTCCGGCATCCCGGCATAGGGGACGATCTCCTCCGGCGGCGGCGCACAGGCGGCGACCGGCAGCAGAGCCGCCGCGCCGGTGAGCTTGAGCACCGTGCGCCGGTCGACGGCGGTCGCGCCGCCGCCGGAGGAGAGCACCCCCTGCCCGCCGCCGCTCATCGGTGACAGACCGTGCAGTCGGCAAGGCCCTCGCTGCGAATGCCGTAGCGCTGCATCAGCTCGTCCAGCCGGTCGCCGGACAGGTCCATGGCCGCGGCGACCGGCGCGAAGACCGCCTCCGGCGGCCGCAGATGCGGCGCCGGGTCGCGATGGCAGTCCAGGCACCATTCCATCGTCATGGGCGTCGCCTGAGCGGTCAGCGGCATCTCGCCCACGGCACCGTGGCAGGTGGTGCAGCCGATGCCGTTCCGGACATGCGGCGCGTGGCTGAAATAGACATGGTCGGGCAGCCGGTAGACCCGCCGCCAGCGCAGCGGCTGCCCGTCGGCCAGGCTGCGGCGTACCGGCGCCAGCATCGGGGCGTCCGTGAAAAGCTGCGAATGACAGGTCATGCAGGTGGCGCTGTCGGGCATGCCGGCCGGCGCCGAGGTCTCCACCGCGCCATGGCAGTAGCGGCAGTCCAGCCCGGCATCGCCGACATGGTGGCGGTGGGAGAAGGGGACCGGCTGAACCAGGATCCGCCCCTGGCCGGTGGCATAGGGCGAGTGGGCGAAGGCAACCAGGATCACGATTCCGGCCACAAGAAGGCCGGATCCCAGGATGAGGGCAGTGCGCAGCAGATGGTCTGCGCCCGGCGGAAAGATGTTGGCCATGCGCATTCCCGCAGTCGCCGGCATGCGGGCGACAGGCTGGGGAACGCGCTGCCGCTGCAAAAGGTTCCGCTGCGTTCGGTCGCTGCGGGAGGCCACCGCCGCACGCCGCAGGAACCTGCGGCGGCCGCCGGCCGTTCTGTTCCGGAACCCGGTGCCGGGTCGGCGCCACGGAACGGAAAGGGAAAGGCAGGCCGGGCATGGCCATGCACGAGGACGCGACAGACAGGCAGGACGCGACAGACAGGGTTGCAGGCCGCAATGGCCGGCCCGCGACCGAAGGCTATCCGGCAGAATCGGCGCGGCAGGGCCATATCGTGCTGCGCAGCCGGGCCCGCCGCCGGCTCTTTGTCAGCGGCCTTGCCGGTCTGGTTCTGCTCCTGCTGCTGCTCGCCGTGCTGGCCTGACCCGGACGACCGGAAGCCGCGATGTTCAACTGCATCACACATGACAAGATCGAAGAGGTGGTCCGCCTGGCAGAACGGGCGCAGGCGGTCCCCCATCGGGACGCCGCCGCCCGGAGGTCGCCGCGCGGCGGGTCGAACAATCCGCCCCTGCGGCCGCAGCCGGCGGAGGAATGGGCGGAGGCCCTGCCCCGCTTTCTGCATGACCTGCCGGTCGCGGCGGTGCAGGAGCTCGTCGACCTGTATCGGGATGCCGCCGGAAGCGGGCAGACGCCGGCACCCGGCCCCGGGACCGATCCGGTCGACTATCTGCTGGGGCGCCCCGATCTGGCCAAGGTGCTAAGGTCCGGTTACATGAGCCGCTGAACGGTCGCGACGCCGGCTCCGGCCGTTGCCGCATCCGTCTTTCATCGCGCGCCAGTCCGGAACCATGCAGCCTCAAACAGCCCTCGACGTCTTCGACACGGCCGCGATCCTGGTGGTCCTGGCCGCCGCGCTCGGCTACCTCAACCACCGATTCCTGCGCCTGCCGCACACCATCGGCCTGACCGTGATGGGGGCGATCGCGTCCATCGTGATCGTCGTCGCCGACCGGTTCGTCGGCATCGGGCTCGGCACCGCCGCCTCCGGCTTCCTGGAGAATGTCGACTTCTCCGACACCCTGCTGGAAGGGATGCTGTCCTTCCTGCTGTTCGCCGGGGCGATGACCGTCGACCTGGAGCATCTGAAGCGCAGCCGCTGGACGATCCTGGTCTCCGCCACCGTCGGCGTCATCCTGTCCACCCTGATCGTCGGTGTCGGTTTCTGGCTGATCCTCGGCGCGATGGGCCTGGACCTGGCGCTGATCTGGTGCCTGGTGTTCGGCGCCCTGATCAGCCCGACCGACCCGGTGGCGGTGCTGGGCCTGGTCCGCGCCGCCGGGGTGAACAAGTACCTGGAAGCGCGGATGACGGGCGAGAGCCTGTTCAACGACGGGGTCGGGGTCGTCGTCTTCGCCATCCTGCTGTCGGTCGCCACCGGCAGCGAGAGCTTTTCCGCCGTCAAGGCGGCGGAACTGTTCGTGCTGGAGGCCGGCGGCGGGGTCGCCCTGGGCCTGGTTCTAGGCGTCGCCGGCAACCGGCTGATGCGCGGCATCGACGAGCATAATATCGAGATCCTGATCACCCTGGCGGTGGTGATGGGCGGCTATGCCCTGGCCAGCGCGCTGCATGTCAGCGGCCCGGTCGCGATGGCGGTGGCCGGCCTGCTGGTCGGCAATCACGGCGTCACCCATGCCATGAGCGCGCATACGGCGCAGCGGCAGATGGACTTCTGGTCGCTGGTCGACGAGCTGCTGAACTCCGTGCTGTTCCTGCTGATCGGGCTGGAGGCGCTGTTGATCCTGGGCCATCCGCGCGACCTGATCGCCGGCCTGGCTGCGATCCCGCTGGTCCTGGCCGCCCGCGCCCTGTCGCTGGGCCTGCCGGTGGCGGCCCTGGGACGCATGGCGCCGTTCCGCGGCGGCGTCTTCCCGTTCCTGGTCTGGGGGGGCCTTCGCGGCGGCATCTCCATCGCGCTGGCGCTGTCCCTGCCGGCGGGACCCGAGCGCGACATCGTGCTGGGCGCCACCTACATGGTGGTGATCTTCTCGGTGGTGGTGCAGGGTCTGACCATCGGCACGGTGGTCCGGCGCTTCATGAAGGAGCCGGAGGAAACCGGCAGCGAGGGCACCGAAAGCAAGGACAGCGAGAGCAAGGACAGCGAGAGCAAGGACAGCGAGAGCAAGGACAGGGGGGGAGAAGCGGCATGACCGAGGCTGCCGGGACGGCACAGCGGCGCGGGCTCTATCCGGCCATCGCGCCCTATGACGAGGGCTGGCTGCGGGTCTCCGACCTGCACGAGATCCATTACGAGCAGTGCGGCAATCCCGATGCGCCGGCGGCGCTGTTCGTGCATGGCGGGCCGGGCGGCGGCTTCGAGGCCGAGGACCGGCGGTTCTTCGACCCCGATGCCTGGCGGGCGGTGCTGTTCGACCAGCGCGGCGCGGGCCGCAGCCGGCCGCATGCCTGCCTGGAGGAGAACACCACGCAGCACCTGATCGCCGACATGGAGGCGCTGCGCAGCCATCTGGGGATCGACCGCTGGATGCTGTTCGGCGGCTCCTGGGGCAGCACCCTGTCGCTGGCCTATGCCCAGGTGCATCCCGACAGGGTCACCGCGATGGTGCTGCGGGGCATCTTCCTGCTGCGCCGCTGGGAGCTGGACTGGTACTACGGCCATGGCACGCAGGGGGTGTTTCCCGAAGCGGCCGACCGGCTGCACGGCCTGGTGCCGGAGGCGGAGCGCGGCGACATCGTCGGCGCCTATCACCGCATGGTCACCGGCACCGACGAAGGCCTGCGCCGCAAGGCGCTGGAGGCCTGGTCCCGCTGGGAGGCGGAGACCTCGTCGCTCTACACCGACCCGAAGCGGGTCGAGCGGTTCAGCGGCGCGGAATTCGCCGAGGCCTTCGCCGGCATCGAGCTGCACTATTTCGCCAATGGCGGTTTTTTCCCGCGCGACGGCGAGCTGCTGCTGCAGGCCGACCGGATCGCATCGATCCCCGGCGTGATCGTGCACGGCCGCTACGACATGGTCTGCCCGGTGCGCAACGCCGTCGACCTGCATGCGGCCTGGCCGGGCAGCGAGCTGCACATCGTGCCCGATGCCGGCCATGCCTCCCGCGAGCCGGGCACGATCGACTGCCTGGTGCGGGCCACCGACCGGTTCGCCGCGCAGGGCTGACCGCCCCGCCGGCCGGCGGAGTGGTCAGCCCCGCGGGGCGTCAGGCCAGGTCACCCGCGGCGGGCGGCCGCTTGCGGCCCGTCAGCATCGCCCGGGCAAGGTTCTCGCCGTGGCGGAGGCTGGCGTACAGCACGCCCAGGACGTGCAGGCCGACCAGGACCAGCAGCAGGTTGGCAAGGGTCTCGTGCAGGCCCTCCACCCATCCAACCCCCCAGAACGCGTCGGTGGTCTGCATCCAGCCGGTCAGGCAGATGCCGGCGATGGTGCCGAGCAGCGCCACGATCATCGCCGCGCCGGCGGGGTTGTGGCCCAAATGGCGGCGTTCGCGGCCGCGCAGCATGTCGCCCAGATAGCGGCGCACGGCGGCCGGCCCCCGGATGAAGCTGGCGAAGCGGGCATGCCGGCTGCCCACCAGCCCCCACAGCAGCCGCAGGCCCACCAGCCCGGCAATGACATAGCCGGTCCATTCGTGCAGGCCGTCCCATTCGTCGGCGCTGATCCAGGCGATGGCGATGCCGGCGACCAGCGACCAGTGAAAGACGCGCACCACGATGTCCCAGACCCGCACGGCCGGGGCGGCATGCGCCGCCCCGGCTTCCACCGATCCGGGTTGCACCGATCCGGGCCGGCCGGCAGCGCTGTCAGTCCCGCCGGTCATCATCGCCGTCCCGGTCTTCGCGCTCACCGCCGACCGGCTGCAGGGTCTGGGGGTCGAAATAGACCTCCGCCCGGCGGCCCTCGGCGTCGATGGCGTAGACTTCGTAGCAGCCGTCGTCGATCTTCACCTGGCGGACCTGCCAGCCCATGTCGGTCAGCTTCTGTTCCAGCGCCTCGCGCGGCTGCCAGTCGGCCATGGCTGCGGTGCAGCGCTCGCTTGCCCGCGCGTCCTGCGGCAGGACCAGAAGGGCGGCCGCCAGGGCGGCGCCCAGGATGCCGGCCCCGGCGAACGTGCCGCGGCGGGCGGCGCTGCGCGGAGCGGGGAAGGTCGGTCGGGTCATGATGGGAACTCCTCGATGTATCGGTTGACGTGGCATCGGTTGACACAAGGCAATCTGATGGCGCGCGCTGACACGAACCTGACGGGCGGCCCGCGCGGCGTTCAGCTTCGCGTCAGGTTCGGCGCCCATGAGGTCCCGGTTCCGGGCAACGCAGAGGACGGAATGGCCAAATGCGGGTCCTGCTGATCGAGGACGAGGAGAGCCTGGGCCAGGCGGTGCAGGACCATGTGCGGGCGCTGGGCCATGCGGTGGACCGCTTCGCCAGCCTGGCGGAGGGCGAGGCCGCGCTGCATGCGGTCGCCTACGACCTGCTGCTGCTGGACCTGACCCTGCCCGACGGCCATGGCCTGGACCTGCTGCGCCGCCTGCGGGCCGGCGGCGACGCGACGCCGGCGATCATCCTGACCGCGCGGGACCGGATTTCCGACCGCATCGCCGGCCTGAACGCGGGTGCCGACGACTATCTGGTGAAACCCTTCGACCTGGACGAGCTGGCGGCCCGGCTGCAGGCCGTGGCCCGGCGCTATGGCGGCAATCCGAACCCGATCGTCGCCCTGGGCGAGGTGGAGCTGGACCGGGCGGCACGGCTGGCGACGGTCGCCGGCCGCCCGGTGGAGCTGACGGCGCGGGAATGGGCCGTACTCGACCGCCTGCTGCAGCGCCCGAACGCCATCGTCTCCAAGGCGACCCTGGAGGAGGCGCTCTACGATTTCGGCGCGGAGATCGGCAGCAACGCCGTCGAGGTCTATGTCAGCCGGCTGCGCCGCAAGCTGGGACACGGCCTCATCGATACGGTGCGCGGGCTTGGCTACCGTGTCCACGGATAGCCCCGGCATGGCGCCGCGCAGCATCGTCCGGCGCCTGGTCCTGCTGCTGACCCTGGCGATGGCTGGGCTGTGGCTTGCCGGATCGGGTGCCGCCATCCTGTCGATGCGGCACGAACTGGACGAGGCGTTCGATTCCGCCCTGCAGGAAACAGCGCAGCGCCTGCTGCCGCTGGCGGTCGACGACCTGTTCGAGCATGAGGAAGAGGACGACGACCGGCCCGGCGGCCGCACCCTGGCCGGCATCGGGATCGCAGATCACGAGGAACTGCTGACCTACCAGGTCCTGGACCGAGGGGGCCGCATCCTCCTGCGCTCCCACGACGCCCCGGCAATGCCCTACGGCGCGCCGCTGCAGGGCGGCTTCGCGATCGTCGGCCCCTGGCGGGTCTATACCGAGGGCACGATCAGCGACAGCCTGTTCATCCAGGTGGCCGAACCCCTGGCCCACCGGCACGAGGCGCTGTGGGAGAGCGCCATCAACCTGCTGCTGCCGCTGCTCGTGCTGCTGCCGGTCGCCGGCCTGGCGATCTGGTGGGCGGTCCGGCGGGAACTGCGCCCTGTCGACATCCTGCGGCAGGCGATCGGCGCCCGCGACGGCAGCCATCTGGACCCGATCGGCACGGCATCCCTGCCGATTGAGCTGCGTCCCATCGCGGGGGATGTCGACCGGCTGCTGGAACGGCTGCGCACCGCACTGGACGCCGAGCGCGGCTTCGCCGCCAACAGCGCCCACGAGCTGCGCACACCGATCGCCGCCGCCCTGGCGCAGACCCAGCGCCTGAAGGCGGAGGCGCCGCCGGGCGCCCTGGCAGAGCGCGCGGCCCGGATCGAGGACAGCCTGCGCCGCCTGGCGGCGATGGCGGAAAAGCTGCTGCAGCTTTCCCGTGCCGATGCGGGCATCCCCAGGCCTTCGGAAGCGCAGGACCTGCTGCCGGTGCTGCACCTGGTGCTGCAGGACCTTGCAGCGGTCGGGGAACCGGTGGGCCGCATCGTCCTCGATACCGGCGGCCGGCAGGCCCTGGAGCGGCGGATGGACCTCGACGCTTTCGCCCTCGCCCTGCGCAACCTGGTCGAGAACGCCCTGCGCCACGGCCCGGCCGGGGAAAAGGTCCGGATCCGGCTCGCCGGCGACGACAGCCTGCATGTGGTCAATGGCGGTGCCGTCCTGGAGACCGAGCAGCTCCGCCGCCTGACCCAGCGCTTCGCCCGCGGGCCGGGCGCTGCCGCGGGGGCCGGCACCGGGCTCGGTCTGGCGATCGTCGAACGGGTGATGGAGCAGGCCGGCGGCCGGCTGGAACTGCGCTCCCCGGCGGCGGGGCGCAAGGACGGCTTCGAGGCGATCCTGCACCTGCCTCCGTAGGCACCTGCCCGGCTCAGCCCAGCAGCCAGAAGCAGGCAAGGCCGGCGGACAGGCCGGTCCCGAGCCCCACCAGCAGGATCAGGCCGTCGCGGGTGAACAGCCCCAGCGCCAGCAGGGTCACTGCCAGTGCAGGCGGGACCACGCCCCAGGGCACGAAGGCCAGAGGATAGAAGGTCGCGGCCAGCGCCAGGATGGCCAGGCCGGCGAGGCGGATCGTCCAGCCCGTCTCGGCCCATTGCCAACGCGGCCCGACGACCTTGTCGACCTTCGCCAGATGGCGGTCCGCCCAGTCGATGGAGCGCCGCGCCCGGTCGCTGCCGGTGCCGATCCGCCGCAATATGCCAGGGATCCAGGGACTGCCCGCGCGCAGCTGCATTTGGGCCGCCAGCAGCATGATCAGGGTGCCGGTCACCAGGGAAGCGCCGGGGATCGAGCCGACCGGCGACAGGGCGACCACCCCCAGGACGAAGATCAGGGGACCATAGGCGCGGCTGCCGAAGGCGTCGAAGATGTCGCCGACGGTCATGCGGCTGCCGTCGGTGGCCGACCGCAGCCGGTCCATCACCTCCGTCAGGCTCATCGTCGTGCTGTCGCCCATGCCCGGCCCCTCCGGCTTTCGGTACCCTTGCCGAAGGAAGACGCAGCGGCCGGATTGGTTCCCCGCCGCTTCTGCCGGCGCGGTGCCGGCTCAGCTGCCGCGCGCCTCAGCCGCCCTCTGGCACCGCCATCCGGTAGCGCTCGCCCGGTCGCAGCATGACGCCGTCCGCCATTGCCCGGCCCAGTTCCAGGCTCGCCGCGATGCGCCGGGCGCGCTCCAGGAAATGGGCGGCGGCGGCGGGCGGACAGACCTCGCCCGCGGCGGCCTCGAACAGCTGCAGCCAGCGGTCGAAATGCGCCGCGTCGACCGGCAGCGCCTGGTGAACGGGCATCGGCTGGCCGTGATAGCGCCCGGTATAGAGTGCCACCGACGACCAGAAATCGACCATCCGCCGCAGATGCGGTTCCCAGTCGGCGATGCGCGCGGCAAAGACCGGGCCCAGCAGGGGATCGCCACGGACCTTGCCGTAGAAGTGCCGCACCAGGCGATCGATCATCGCCTCGTCGATGCCGGTCTCCGCCGCCACCTGCGCCGAGAGCTGCGCGCGCCGCTCCGGTCCGCCCTCCGGGTCGCCGCGCACCTTCAGTTCGGACATGGCATCCTCCGCATCATCTCTCGCCGCTGCTCAGTTGGGGCACTGGCGCGCGCCGATCCATGCCCGGCGCTGCGGCAGGGCGTCGCGTCGGCCGGCAACCGCCGCTAGGCTGGATCCTCCCCCCCCCACGACGATGGAGGCGTTCATGTCGAAGGTGCTGCAGCGGCTGGCCGATGCCGGCCTGGCCCTGCCGGAGCCGCTGAAGATGCCGCCCGGCGTGGTGCTGCCCTTTCCCTGGGTGCATGTCCGTGGCGAACGGATCCTGGTCTCCGGCCATGGCCCGCAGGAGCCGGATGGCAGCCTGTCCGGCCCGTTCGGCCAGGTCGGTGCCGAGGTCGATCCGGACACGGCGAAGGACCTGGCACGGAAGACCGCGCTCGCCATGCTCGGCAGCCTGCAGCGGGAGCTGGGCGACCTGGACCGCATCGCAGGCTGGCTGCGGGTCTTCGGCATGGTGAATTCCGCCCCCGGCTTCGCGCAGCAGCCGGCCGTCATCAACGGCTTCTCGGAGCTGATCCTCGACCTGTTCGGCCCCGATCTGGGCCGCCATGCCCGCTCCGCGGTGGGCATGGCCGGCCTGCCGTTCAACCTGGCGGTGGAGATCGAGGCCGAGCTGGTGCTGGCCGACCCGGCGCGCTGAACCCGGTCCATCGCCGTCGGAACCATTTCGCTGCCACGTGTTGCCCCAGGGATCGAAGACATCACGACAGGGGAGCACAGCGATGGAGTTCCTTCACCGACTGGTGCACAAGTACGAGGCGATCCATACCGTCCTCGGCATTCTTGGCAACATCATGTTCGTCGGCGGCTCGGTCTTGTTCCTGGAGGCGTTCAAGGATCTCAAGCCGGTCGCCGTCTGGCTGTTCATCTTCGGCTCGAGCTTCATGCTGCTCGGCGCGCTGGGCGCCGGGCTGAAGCGCTGCTGGCGCTATTTCGAGGGCAAGCCCCAGCCGGAGGATGCGATGCCTGAGGTGTACGGCAACTACGACGTCGCCCGCTTGAACAGCGCGGCCGGCGCCGCCGCGACACAGGCCACCCGGCAGCGGGCCGACTAGCCGATGTTCGACTGGGTCACCGGCTTCCTGCAGGATACCGGCTATGTCGGGATCGCGTTCCTGATGCTGCTGGAGAACGTGTTCCCGCCGATCCCGTCGGAACTGGTGATGCCCTTTGCCGGCTATGCCGCCAGTCGCGGCGAGCTGCAGATCGTGCCGGTGATCGTCGCCGGCACGGTGGGGACGGTGGCGGGCGCCCTGTTCTGGTTCTATGTCGGCCGCTGGCTCGGCCTGGAGCGGCTGGCGCGGTTCGCCGACCGCAACGGCCGCTGGCTCACCCTGTCGCCCGCGGAGGTCGAGCGGGCCGACCGCTGGTTCGACCGGTTCGGGATCTGGGCGGTGCTGTTCGGCCGCCTGCTGCCCGCGATCCGCACCCTGATCTCGGTCCCGGCCGGGATCAGCGGCATGCGCCTGCTGCCGTTCCTGCTGGCCACCACGGCCGGCTCGGCGGTCTGGACCGCCTTCCTCGCCCTGCTCGGCTACGGCATGGGCAGCGAGTACAGGTCCGTGGAGGCGTGGGTGAATCCCGTGTCCAACGTCGTGGTCGGCCTGATGATCGCCTGGTACCTGTACCGGGTGGCCACCTTCCGCCGGGGGCGGTCCCGGGCGCAGGCCGCCGGCCGCACGGATCGACCGACGGATCAGCCGCGCTCGCGCCAGACCGTGCGGTAGAGGTCGAAGCGGCGGTCGCCGAGGTTGCGCACCGTGCCATGGCCGCGCGCCCAGGACAGGTTCGCCAGGTTCAGGTCGGCGACCGCCACCATCTCGACATTCTCGCTGGCCTCCGCCGCGATGCCGTCCCGGGCGAAGGGGAAGTCGCAGGGCGTGAAGATCGCGCTCTGGGCGTACTGGATGTCCATGTTCTCGACATTCGGCAGGTTGCCGATATTGCCGGACGTGACGACGTAGCACTGGTTCTCCACCGCCCGCGCCTGGCAGCAGTAGCGCACCCGCAGATAGCCCTGCCGGGTGTCGGTGCAGAACGGCACGAACAGGATCCGTGCGCCCTGGTCGACAAGCCGGCGCGCCAGTTCCGGGAACTCGCTGTCATAGCAGATCAGCACGCCGATCGGGCCGCAGTCGGTCTGGATCGCGTTGATCTCGTCGCCGCCCTGGATGTTCCACCAGTAGCGCTCGTCCGGGGTCGGGTGCAGCTTCTCCTGCGCATGGACGGAGCCGTCGCGCAGGAAGACATAGGCGACGTTCTGGATCTCGCCGTCCTCGGTGCGGGTGGGGTGGGAGCCCCCGATGATGTTGATGTTGTAGCTGATCGCCATCTTGTTCAGCCGCTCGATCAGCACGTTGGTATGGTCGGTCAGGCGCTCGATCGCCGCTTCCGGGCGCAGACGCTCCTGCTCGCAGGCCAGCAGCTGCAGGGTGAACATCTCCGGGAACACCACGAAGTCGGACTCGTAGTCGGAGGCGACGTCGACGAAATACTCCACGTTGCGGAAGAACTCGTCGACGCTGGCCACGGGTCGCGCCTGGAACTGCACCGTGGTGATCCGCGCTACCTTGGGGTCGCGGCGGCTGGGCGGCTGACGCGCCGCGTCGGGCTGGTAGTACGGGTTGCGCCAGACCATCAGCGCGGCATGACCGTCGGACTCCCGGTCCTCCGGCAGGTAGCCCTCCAGCACCCGCACAGGCTCGAAACCGGCGCGCACCTGGAAGGAGACGACGGGGTCGCGCACCTCCTTGGCGATCACCGCATCCAGATAGGCGGCCGGGTCCGGATAGCGGCGCTTGCGCCGCGCATAGCCGGGGATCCGCCCGCCGAAGGCGATGCCTTTCAGCCCCAGGTCCTGGCACAGCCGCTTGCGCGCGTCGTACAGCCGCTGGCCGATGCGCAGGCGGCGGCGGGAACTGTCGACGCAGACCTCCATCCCGTACAGCCAGTCGCCATCCGCATCGTGGCGGGCGGCGAAGCCGCCGCCGGTGATCGCATCCCAGCTGTGGTCGGAAAGGGCGAGCTTCTCGGCAATGATGAAGGTGGCGGCATAGCCGACGATCTGGCCGTCATAGGTGACGACGAACTGTCCTTCCGGAAAGGCGTTGATCTGGCCGCGGATCTGGCCGGTGGAATAGGGCAGCTGACCGGGATAGACCCGCCGCGCCAGATCGACGATCGCCGGGATGTCGGCGTCCTGCGCGGTGCGGATCTCCAGGTTGCGCCGCGTGGCCGCCGGCGCCAGTTCCACCCCGGCACGGCCGCTGCGCGGCTTGGCCGCCTGTTCCATGTCTCGCTCTCCCCTCTTGCACACGTCCGGGGCGCGTCGCCCGCACGCCCGTTCCATGACTTAGGGCGCGGGCGCGGCGCCGCCCACCGCTTCGCTAACACAGCAGGTCGCGAATGGCTCCGCCGCGTCGTGCTAGGCTTCGCCCTGTGCCGGATCGGACGGGGCGGGGAGGCATAGCCTGTGACGGAACGGATCATCGCCGCGGATATCGGCGCCACGAAGACCCTGATCGGCATTTTCGAGGGCCCCCCGGGCAGGCCGCAGGAGGTCGTTGCGGAACAGCACGAGAACGGCACGCATCCCGATCTCGGCAGCCTGCTGTCCGACTTCCTGCACCGCCACGGGGCGACCGCCGTGGATGCCGCATGCATCGCCTTTCCCGGTCCGGTGTCCGACGGCCGGGCGCAGGGCACGAACATCGCCTGGGCGGTGGACCGGCGGGACCTCGCCGCACAGCTGGCGACGCCACGGGTGCAGGTGGTCAACGACCTCGTCGCCGCCGCACGCGGCATGCTGCTGCTGCCGGAAACGGCATTCATGGCCCTCAATCCCGGTGCCGATACGGCGGCATCGGGCAATGCCGCGGTGCTGGCCGTCGGTACCGGCCTGGGGCAGGCGATCCTGCACTGGGACGAGGATCGCTTCCGGCCGATCGCCTGCGAAGGCAGCCATGCCGACTTCGCCGCCCAGAGCGAACAGGAGATCGCGCTACTGCGCTACATGCAGGCCCGCCACGGTGCCCATGTCAGCTGGGAGCGGGTCGTGTCCGGGCCCGGCCTGGTCGACATCCACGCCTTCCTGCGCGGCAAGGCCGGCGATCCGAAGGCGGCCCCGGCGGGTACCGGGGCGGATGGCAGCGATCCGGCGGCCGCGATCAGCGCCGCCGCGCTGCGGGGCGACGACCCGCTCTGCCGCGCCGCCGTGACGCTGTTCTGCCGCCTGATGGGCGCGGAGGCGGGCAACCTGGCGCTGAAATGCCTGGCCGTCGGCGGCGTCTATATCGGCGGCGGCATTCCGCCGCAGATCCTGCCGGCGCTGCAGGACGGCGCCTTCCTGTCCGGCTTCCTGGAGAAGGGGCGGTTTCGCGGGCTGATGTCGCAGATACCCGTGCGGGTGGCGCTGGAGCCACGGGCCGGCCTGCTGGGCGCGGCACGGATCGCGACCGAGCTGCCGGCCGCCTGAACAGCGCGTGATACGAAAGGCGGTGGCGAACTTTCTTTGACTTTTCGCATCCGCACAGTAGGTTCGTCGGTTCCTGTGCTGAACAGGCTGCATCTACTGGTTGGGGAGGACGCGATGTCTCACGACGCCCTCTTCCAATTGGGGATGGGCTCAGTATCGCTGAATGCCGCCCAAGCGGAAGACCAAACGACTGCCGGTGCCTCTGACGTTTCCATTGGGGATCCCGAAGTGGATCCGCCCCAAGAGCCGGCCGACCACTTCATCGAGAAGGACGGGGTCACTTGCGCCGGCGCGCATCTGATCATCGACCTGTTCGGCGCCGAACGCCTCGACGATATCGACTTCATCTCGGAAACCTTGCGCAGCTGCGTCGCGGTGGCCGGGGCGACCCTGCTGCACATCCACCTGCACCCTTTCGAGCCGAACGGCGGGGTCAGCGGCGTGGCGGTGCTGGCGGAAAGCCATATCTCCATTCATTCCTGGCCGGAGCGCAGCTATGCCGCGCTCGACGTGTTCATGTGCGGCGACGCGCAGCCCGAGCGCTGCGTCGAGGTGCTGCGCAGCGCCTTCCGGCCGGAACGGATCGCCGTGCAGGAACTCCTGCGCGGGAGAGGGGCATGAGCGGCGGCCGCTGGATCGACGAGACGCTGCATCCCGATATCCGACTGTCGCTGAAGGCCGACCGGATCCTGTACGAGGACGGCACCGGCCACCACCATCTTGCCCTGTTCGAGAACCGGGTGTTCGGCAAGGTGCTGGTCCTCGACGGGGCGATCCAGGTCACCTCCGCCGACGAGTTCGCCTATCACGAAATGATGGCCCATGTGCCGATCCTGGCGCATGGCGCGGTCCGGGACGTGATGATCGTCGGCGGCGGCGATGGCGGGCTGGCGGAGGAGGTGCTGAAGCATCCCACTGTCGAACGCCTGGTGCAGGTGGAGATCGACGCATCGGTGGTCGATTTCGCACGCACCCATTTCGGCGACTTCAACGCCGGCATCTTCGACGATCCGCGGTTCAAGGTGGAGATCGCCGACGGCGCCGGCTTCGTGGCCCGGACATCGCAGCGCTTCGACGTGATCCTGGTGGATTCCACCGACCCGCAGGGGCCGGGGGCGGTGCTGTTCACGGCCGATTTCTATCGCGGCCTGAAGCGCTGCCTGAAGCCGGGCGGCGTTGCCGTCACCCAGTGCGGCGTGCCGTTCCTGCAGATGTCGGAGTTCCGTTCCGCCATGGGCAACCTGGCCACGGTGTTCGCCACCGCAGGCTGCTACCTCGTGACGGTCCCAACCTATTTCGGCGGGCAGATGACCCTCGGCTGGGCGCATGACGGCGATGCGGGAGCGCTGCAGCCCTCGCTCGCGGAGTTGGCGCGCCGGTCCGACGGCCTGGCCACCCGCTACTACACCCCGGCGGTGCACCGCGCGGCCTTCGCCCTGCCCCGCTTCATCGCCGAAGCGCTGACGGCGGCCGGCGGCACCGCCGCCTGACCGCCTTCGCGTCGCGTCCCTGCCGAGCGGCTCAGGCTGCCAGACGCGTCGTCAGCCGGTCGACCAGGTCCGCCGTCTTCTGGTCGTGGCGGAACTGCAGGCGCAGGATCCCGCGCGACGCCTCGATGACGCGGCCGCGCAGCCGTTCGCCGCGGATCGCCACCTCGACCTCGGCGCCGATCTCGGCCTTTGCGTCGATCCGCAAGGCGATGCCGCCCTGGGAGATGTTGAGGGTGCGGCCCTCGGCGCGGATGTCCGCGCCGCCGAAGCTGCCCGCGACATGGATCGACACCGGCAGGTCCACGTCGAAGCGGGGATGCAGGCGGCGATCGCCGGCACGGGCCATCGCCATCAGGAACTCCTCGACCTCCGCGCGCAGCTCCTCAGCCTTCTGCGACAGTTCGCCGGCGGCCGAGAGCAGTTCGCCGGAAGAGGATTTGGTGGTGCCGGCGCTTTCCCGGACCTGGGCGATGTTCTCCGCCACCTCGGCCGTCATCTGGGCGGCCTCCTGGACGTTGCGCGTGATCTCGCTGGTGGCTGCACCCTGCTCGGTGACGGCGGAGGCGATGGCGCCGGAGCTCTCGTCGACTCGTGCCACGGACTTCGCAATCGCCGACAGCGCCCGGGCGGCCTGGTCGGAGGCATGGCGCACCGCCTCCACCTTCGCCTGGATGTCCTCGGTTGCGCGCGCGGTCTGGTTGGCGAGGCTCTTCACCTCGGAGGCGACCACGGCAAAGCCCTTGCCGGCCTCGCCCGCGCGGGCCGCCTCGATGGTGGCGTTCAGCGCCAGCAGGTTGGTCTGCTCCGCAATATCCTGGATGAAGCCCACCACCGTGTTGACGTCGACGACGACCGAGGCGAGGTCGGCCACCAGCCCCTCCGCCTTGCCGGCCTCCTCGACCGCGCTCCGGGTGGTGCCCGTGGTGCGCTCGACCTGGGCGCCGATCTCGCTCGTGGAAGCCGACATCTGCTCCGCCGCAGAAGCCACGGTCTGCGTGTTCTCCCGCGCGCGGGAGGCTGAAGAAGCGACTTGGTCGGACAGGTCGCCGGTACGGTCGGCCTGTTGCGACAGGGAGGAGGCGGTCGCCTCCAGCTCGGTCGCGGCCGCGGCCACCGCGCGCAGCTGGCCGCTGACGGCGGTGTTGAAGTCCCGCGCCAGCTGCTCCAGCTCGGCCTGCTTGCGCAGCTTCGCCGCCTGCTCGGCGGCCTGCGCGCTGGCGAGCCGCCTCCGCTCCGCCAGCCCGTCGCGGAACACCACCAGGCCGCGGGCCATGTCGCCGATCTCGTTCCGCAGTTCGGTGTCAGGAACGTCCATGTCGGTATTGCCCTCGGCCAGCTGCGCGATCCCGGCCGTGACGCTGCGCAGGGAGCGCAGGATGTCGCGCGCCACCAGGATCGCCAGGACCACCGCCACCAGGACCACCACCAGCGCCTTCACGATCGTGGCGATGGAGTTGCTCCAGGCCAGGGCCTCGACATCGTTGGTGTAGACGCCGGAGCCGATGATCCAGCCCCAGGCCGGGAAGGTCTTGACGAAGGAGACCTTGCCGACCGGCTCCTCCTCGCCCGGCTTCGGCCACATGTAGTTGACGAAGCCGCCCTCCGGTGCCGCGCGGGCGGTCTTCACGAACGCGCGGAACATGTAGGTGCCCGCCGGATCCTTGAAATCGGTCATGTCGCGCCCGTCCAGCTCCGGCTTGATCGGATGCATGACCATCACCTGGCGGGCATCGTTGATCCAGACATACTCGCTGCCGAAGCGCAGCGCCCGGACGGCGGCTTTCGCCGCCTCCTGCGCCTCCTCCCGGCTCATCTCGCCCTTCGCCGCGCGTTCCGCATAGGCGGCGACCAGGCTCTCGGCGCCCAGCACCGCGGTGCGCGCCTGCGCCCTGCGGCCGTCGAAGACCGTGTCATAGAGGTCGCCGACCCCGAACCCGACGATCAGGAACAGGCCTGCCAAGCAGACGCCGACAATGGCGTACAGGCGGGTCGCGATGGAAAGATTCCGGATGGCAGCAAGCATCGACATGGCCGATCACCAGGTTTGTCCCGCCCGTTGGCGGAATGGCATGGAAAAGCAACCGGAGGCGGGTCCCGCCCGCACCCCGATACAAGGGAAGCCTCGATTCTGCCGGCGGGTGATTAAGGAATGTTTTATCGGCTGCATCAGGCAAATTGTGCCAGTGCCTCCCATTGGCCGGACTGCTAGTGTCCCGCCCGAGCCGAACGCCACGCGTCAACCAGACCGACAGCCCCCGGGGGCCAACCGCCATGCGCAACAGCAGCTTCCGCGAGATCGCCGCCGCCGCAACACTCGCCGCAGCGATCCTGGCGGGCCTTGCCGCTGCGTCCCTCGCCGGAGAGGGGCGGACCTGCACGGTGAACCGGATGGAAGGCACGACCGTCCGCTATTCGCAGGGCCCGGACTGGGTCGCGCTGACCGTGAACGAACTGCCGGCCGGTGCCATCAAGGTCGCCACGGGCCGGCGCACGCGGATCGAAATCGCCTGCACCGACGGCATCGTCGTCACGGTCGGCTATGCCACCACCGTGGACCTGTCGGCACTGACCGCGGCGCCGGCATCCGACGGTGACGTCCTGCTGGACCTGGTCGAGGGCATCATCGGCATCGTCGCACCCGAACGCAGCTGGACCTCGTTCCGCGTCCGTACGCCGCTGGCCATCGCCTCGATCCGCTCCACGACATGGTTCGCCGAGCATGCCGACGGCGGTGCATCCGCCTTCTTCGTGCGCCACGGAGAGGTCGCGGTCGCCGCCGACGGCAGGGAATTCCGCCTGGCGCCCGGAGAGGGGCTGACCGTCGCCCCGGAGGACGGCCCGGGGGAGGTCGTCGCCTGGGGACAGGAGCGCATCGACAGGGCGGTCGCACGGCTGGGATTCTCCTGGAGGTGACCATGTCGGGCCATGCCGGCCGGAAGTCGCCATGAGCAGGGCACGCCTGGCGACCCTCGTGCTGGCACTGGCCTTCGCCCTGGCCTTCGGGCTGTGGCGGCAGGCGAGCTTCGACCCGATCGGCGACGCGTTCGAGAACAGCCTGCTCGACCTGCGCTTCCGCGTGCGTGGCGCCCTGGCACCGCCGCCGGCGATCACGATCGTCGGCATCGACGAGGCGGCCGTCTCCCGCATCGGCACGATGGCGCCGCTGCGCGCCGCCCTGGCGGACGCACTCGAGCGGATAGAGGCGGCCGCCCCGGCCGCCGTCGCAATCAACCTGCTGCTGCTGGACCGCACCGCCGCCGATGCCCGGCTGGCACGGGTGCTGGCCGCTTCCGACCGCGCCCTGCTGGCGGTCGCCACCACCGACGAGGGGGAGGCAACCGCCGGCACCACCCTGCCGGAGGTGCGGCAATCCCTCGCCCGCAGCGCCTTTCCGGTCGTCGCCGGTGGCCGCCCTGCCGGGCGCCCCGACCTGCACCCCTTCCTGCCGCATGCGGGGCTCGCCGGGGCGGCCGAACTGGGCCATGTCAACATCGCCCGCTCCACCGACCGGGTCGCACGGCAGATCCCGCTGGCGCTGCCGATCGCCCCGGAAGACGGCTACCTGCCCGCCCTGTCGCTGGCGGCCGTGCGTCTGGCCGAGGACGGTGCCAGCCTGACCCTGCTGCCGGGCAGCGCGGTCCACCTGGCCGGCCGCCGCATCGACACCGACCCCGACGGGCAGGTCACCCTGAACCATTACGGCCCGCTCGGGACCATCCGCACGGTCAGCCTGGGCGACCTGCTCGCCGGCGCGGTGCCGCCAGCGGCCTTCGCCGGGCGCCTGGTCTTCATCGGGGCGACGGCGGAAAGCCTGCGCGACCTGTACGCCACGCCGTTCGCGCCGGACGTGCCGGGGGTGGAGATCCTGGCCACCCTGGCCGGCAACCTGATCGATGACAGCCTGATGCGGCGCGACACCGCCGCCGCAGCCTGGTCGCTCCTGCTCGCCCTGCTGCTGGCCCTGCTGGCCTGGCGGGCGGCCTGGCTGCGCCG
>MDTD01023864.1_pt1 | contig 18636 bp, 17 predicted proteins | sample 811221 | NCBI WGS metagenome assembly MDTD01 (sample SAMN05326646, study PRJNA326480) | marine metagenome | isolation source: seawater | place: Pacific Ocean: South West | collected 2011 | reverse complement strand
TTACCTTTACTGCTATTTAATAGTAGAGCCTCTTTTGTTGCGGCTACGATCTATTTAATTATCAGCCTTCCTTATTTTATTCCAGCTATAAGAAAAAATTATATTACATTTTTTGTTACTGTGGCGATATCAATACCTTTATTTATCTTTTCAGGATATCGCGTATACGGAAATTTTAGTTTTGAAAAGGATCCCGAAGTGTCACGTATACAAGAAATAACTGATACTTTTGGTGGTATTTCAGATCAAAAAAATACCAGAGATTCTTTACTTTTTTATTTTGAAGATGGAAGACTTTATTCGGGTGATCCAACCACTGACTGGAGACTCGATATATGGCAGGATGTATTTGAAGACCTAGGAAATAAAAATTTAGTTTTAAAGGGATATGGATACAAAGAGATAATACCGGTTATGAAAGATCCTTCTGCACCAGGAAGATTAGGTAGAGATGGTTTAAATGAAAATGTTCATAATTATTTTGTAAATATTTTAGCAAGAGGAGGATTACCAAATGTCTTATTTTTTATTGCTTTGCACTTACTTTTAATTCAGACATATGTAAAAAAGAATTCAAATTACAAAATCTTAATTTATGTATTTCCTTTAATGTTATTAGCAAACTTTGATGCCACAATGGAGGGTGTAAATTTTCCACTTATTTTTTATTCCTTCTATGGATACTTTATAAGAAAAGGCTTATGATTAGATTTAGAAACTAAAGATAATTATTAAATGAAAAAAGCATTAATTACTGGAATTACGGGTCAAGACGGTTATTATTTAGCTAAATTTTTACTTGAAAAAGATTATGAAATTCATGGAACTGTTAGAAGATCATCAAATATTAATACTCTCAGAATTGATGACTTAATATCAGAGTACTCTCCAAAAAATAAATTACATCTTCATTACTCTGATCTACTTGATTCGGCCTCTTTATATAATTTAGTGAGTTCCATTGGTCCTGATGAAGTTTATAACCTTGCTGCACAATCTCATGTAGCAGTCTCATTTAAAAATCCAATATTTACAACACAAACTGGAACATTAGGTTCAGTATCCTTACTAGAGGCAGTGAAGCATGCTGACAAACAAATAAAATATTATCAAGCATCCTCTTCTGAAATGTATGGAGGAGCCACAAAAGAAAAGTTGAATGAAAAATCTTTATTTGATCCAAAAAGTCCATATGCAGCATCAAAAGTTTTTGCGCATAATATTACAAAACTTTATAGAGAGTCATATGATTTATTTTGTGTAAATGGGATTCTTTTTAATCATGAATCACCCTTTAGAGGGGAAACATTCGTTACAAGAAAAATAACAAAAGCGGTTACAAGAATCCACTACGGTTTACAAAAAAAGCTTACACTTGGCAATTTGGATGCATCAAGGGATTGGGGTTTTGCAGGTGATTATGTTGAGGGAATGTGGCTAATGATGCAACATAAATCAGCTGATGATTGGGTCCTAGCTACTGGTGAAACACACACAGTTAAAGAATTTCTTAAACACGCGTTTGGCAGATTAAATCTTGAATGGGAAAAGTACGTAGATATATCTGAAAAATACTTTAGACCAAATGAAGTTGAATATTTACTTGGTGATTACTCAAAGGCTGAAAAAGAATTAGGGTGGCAGCCAAAAACCTCCTTTGAAGAATTGGTAAACCTAATGGTTGATAGTGATTTAGAGCAAGCAAAAAAAGAAAGCGTACTTTTTAAAGAAGGTCTTCTAAAACCTACTTGGGAGCATCCTGAAAAGAATTAAATAAAATTTTCTTTATACCAATCAAAAGTTTTGGAAAGTCCATCATTCAATTTTGTAGAGCTTTCCCAACCTAAACTGTTTATTAAAGAGCTATCAAGTAATTTTCTTGGATTACCGTCTGGTTTTTCTTCATCGTATGTTAGCTCCCCTTCGTATCCAATAATTTTTTTAATATTTGTTGCAAGATCATTTATTGAAATTTCCTCACCAGATCCAACGTTTATTAAAGTCTCTTCCGTATCAAGATCAAGGATGAATTCTATTGCATCTGCTAGATCGTCAACGTATAGGAATTCTCTAAGTGGATCTCCTGTTCCCCAAATCTCAAAAGTTTCTTCATTATTCATTTTAGACTTATACATTCTCGAAATTAATCCTGGGATAACATGGCTTGTAGTTTCCGAAAAATTATCATTTGGACCATATAAGTTAGTTGGCATAAGATTGATTATTTTATGTCCATACTCTTTTGTCATAGCATCACCAATTTCAATCGAAGATAATTTAGCCATGGCATATGGAGAGTTAGTAGGCTCTAGAGTGCCAGACATTATTGATTTTTCGTTTATTGGATTATCAGCATTTAATGGATAGATGCAACTTGATCCAAGGTTTAAGATTTTAATTTGATTATTTTCAATACAAGATTCTAGAATGTTCATGTTTATTTTTAAATTATCAATGATAAATGATGTTCTTTGAGTATCATTTGCATAAATACCACCAACTTTTGCGGCTGCATTAATTAGTACATCAGGTTTTACATCTGAAATAAGTTTTTTTGTTTCTTCGATAGAAAACAAATCAGTATCTTCTCTCGTAGATTTAATTAATTTACCTACTTTTGGTGATACATCTAGATTTCGACACACCGCAGATCCAACGAGACCATTACCACCTAAAACTAAAACGTTTAACTCAGACATTATCTTTATTCAATAATAACTATTACAGATTTAAGTTATGATTTTTCACTCTTTAAATTAAAACAAATATAAATATTGATTGTATTTTATAATTGAGCTATGAAAGACACTCTTCCTTATTTAATTAATCTACCCCCTTTTATGCAAAAGGACATAGACTTAGATTCCTTAAATGTATTGAAGAAATCTTTATTTGTTATTAAAGGTAAATTAGTAGGATTTATAGTAAACAAAACAGATGGAAAATTGTTTTGTTCTTTAATTAACCTTTTGTTCAGAGCAGATGGGAAAATATTTTATGAGGATGGAAAGTATTATAAAATAAGTAAAAATAAAGATAATATTTATTATCCAAATAAAAGAATACTCCGATCAGTAGTTGACTATAAATCAAATCTAGACCGTCTATTTTTAACTTATTGCTTGCATAAAGTAGATTTTGACAAAGAGAATGTAATTGTTGATTGTGGATCTAATGTTGGTGAATTATCAAGAGCATTAAAGTTAAAAAATATTAATTTTAAGTATTTTGGATTTGAGCCTGACAAAGAGACCTTTGAATGTCTAGAAAAGAATTGCTCAGATGATTCGGTTGAGTTATTTAACAAGGGATTATCAAACATAGAAGGTGTAAATAAATTTTATCTCGATAACTTTGGTGGAAATTCTTCATTGGTGTACTTTGGAGAAAATAATTTTATCGAAATTGAAACTTCAAGACTTGACAGTTTCAATTTTGGAAAAATTAAACTGCTCAAGATTGATGCAGAAGGCCATGAACCAGAAGTTTTAATAGGAGCAAAAAATCTTTTTGAAAAAATTGAATATATTTCTATTGATTTTGGTGCTGAAAGGGGTACTGATGAAGAAATGACAATTGTTCCTGTAAATAAAATGCTGTATGACAACAATTTTAGTCTCGTTGCATTTAGCGAATATAGATTTGTAGGTTTATATAAAAATAACAAAATTCAGGAGTAAATTACTTTGAATGATAAATGGCTAGAGGGTCTTCACGAAAGAACAGTAAATTTTTTGAACTCAATTAAAAAAGAAGAAAATAGTTTTACATTCTATCCTTTAAAAAAAGACTTTACAGAGGTTGGAGGAAAGCTAAATCTAGGATTTAGTTGTTATGCGCTTAAATTGTTTCATATATTAAATATCTGGAATGAACTTGATGAAAAAGATTCAAGTGGGTGGAAGCTCTACTTAAATAGTTTTCAAAAAAATTATAAATCTTATCCATTAAATTCATTTATTGATGATGAGTTTTTAAATGGCTATGAAAAATTAGAATTTTCACAAAATGTTAAATTTGAATTAAAGAAACTAATCAACATGGTTTCAAAAAAAAATTATGAATTGAAAAATCAAAAGATTGCAACTTCGATAAGGGCAGAAACGAAACAAGCAATATCAAGTTTATATGAGGTAGAATCTACAAACTTGAAACCTTATACTGATTTCCCAAAAAAGCCTAAAGATATAGAAGACTTTTTAAGTGGATTAGATTGGAACTTACCATGGTCTTCCGGGGCTCAATATGCTGGAATTTGTGTATTTGCTCAAACACAACAATATAAAGAAAAAGAGATAACAATAAATTACCTTAGAGAATTTTCTGATAAATTGGTAAATACGGAATATGGAATATATCAAAAAGGCAAAATAACAAATTCTAGTGAAACAATAAATGGAGTAATGAAAGTATTAACTGGTCTTGACTGGATTGATAAAGAAATACATTTTCCTGAGAAATTAATTGATTTATGTTTAACTAGTAAACCATCACAAGAGGGGTGTGATTTAGTTGACATTGTTTATGTACTCTATCGGTGCTCTCTTCAAACTACTTATAAAAGAGATGATGTAATAAATTATTTAAAGGATTTAATATCTTTGATTAAACACCATAGTTTTGAAGATGGAGGTTTTTCTTATTTTATTAATAAAAGTCAAACCCATTATTACGGCTTGAAGATCTCGAATGGGCCAAATTTACCTGATCTTCATGGTACAACTCTACTAGTTTGGGCGTTATCAATGATTTTTAATACGATTAACCCTGATGAGTCAAACTGGAATGTGTTAAAACCCTAAATTACTTATATCCAATAATTAACGAATGGGGAATATGATAATCATACTTTTCAATTTTAATTTTATAGTTATTTAAAATCTTTACATTTTTAAACCCAATAGTTTCCATCATTAGTTTTACTGAGTCATTTGTGTATCTAAAGAAATTACCTCCTGCTCCTGTGTACTCTAGTAAAGCTTTTCTTCTTTGAAAAAAAGGTGATTTGATTGTATTTGAAATATCAATAATACAAAAGTTGTTTGTCTTAAAATATAATTGTTCTATTGCAGTTATGGGATCTCTCAAATGTTCGAGTAATGAACCACAGAAAGTAACATCAAAATTATCGAATTTTGATAGATTGTAGATAGAGCCATATTCAAAATCTATGTTTAAACCTAAAACTTTTTTTATAAAAAGGTATTTATTTGAATTTTCTAGGCCTAACTCTTTATATTCTCCTGAGAGAAGGTTAAAGTCGTTATGTGATTCATATTTTGCTGAATATTCATTTTCGAAAGAATTAAGAACTTCAAAAGCAATAGAGCTGTCATATTTATTAATATCGACCCCTAATACATGGTCTGCCCCAAGCTCTTCTACAAAATATTTAGAAAAGAAACCATCTGAACAACCAACGTCAAGTATTTTCATGTTATCTAATTTTGGAAATGATAGTTCATTTACAAGACTTGTGTAGTCATATGTTCCTTTAGTTTTTATATTATTTATCTCAAACGTGTGATACCAGGTACCTAATTGAAGAATCTTATTAATTGAGTCTAGGTTTTCCATTATCTACGAATAATAACATAATAATTTTTTAGAATTCTTTATCAATTTATAGTTAATTTATTCAAGACTCTTACGTAAAAGAAATACAGTTTTTTATTCAAACTTTTTATTTTGTACTTAAGCTTTAATTTATTAACTAGGTACATTGTTTGTATTTTTTTTGGTTTCGAAGTAAATTTTATATTTGTTGAGCTAATTTCAGTTTGTCTAATTTTATTAATCCACCAGTTAATATTTAGTTTTTCTATATTTATTTCTTCAAGGTTTAAGTTACTTGAAAACTCATTTAGTAAATCAAGATTTATTTCATCATAAGAATTTACAAATAAAATTGGAAGCCCTTCAAGATTATTATAAGTTTTATGTTTTTTAATTATTGGAATACATCCTGAATAAAGTGATTCATATATTCTGTGAGTATCAATTCCATTACCCCATGGACATAAAACAAACTTATATTCACTTAGATCTTTTTTGTAATCCTCATTATTTAGAACTGGGTTTTTAATAATAGACCATTCTTTATTCTCGAATTTCTCGTAAAGTTTTGTTCTCTCCTTGTAATTTGTATTTTTATTGAAATTGATATAGAGAGCATGTTTTTTTTGTTCAAAATTGTTATTATCAAAAGGATTATCAAAGTCATTAAACGATAAGTTTTTCTTTGAGAATGGATTTGATAAACCAAGTGGTATAGGAATTAAATCATCTCTATCGACATTTATATTGATAGCGTACCATGTTGAGATACATGATGGTTTTTTTCTATACAAATTATTTTGAATAATCCTATCTGATTGATTAGAAATTAATTTTATATTTTTAAACTTACATTCTCTAACCTTTAAGAAAAATTCTTCTAACAAATCTGAGTGGCAATAAACAAGATCATTTTCATAGAGTGTGAATGTATCTAAAGAAAAAGTAATTGAAGAAAATTGATCATTTATTGTTTTAAAAATAATTTTTTTGTTTTGACTACTAAATGTGTTGAATTGTTCCTCAGAAACCGATTGGGAAAATATTAAATCACAGTTTTTAGCAAAATTGTTAGAAAATATTATTTCTTGGTTCATTTGTTTATTTATAAAACTCAGTTTATGTCATTCCATTATATATTTTTATAATTAACATTATTTTGAGTGATAAATTTTCTTTACTGTTTTGATAAAAATTATAGAATACAAGGTAATAATTCAATATTTTCATTGTTAGAAAATGTGACAGAAAAAATTAATATTTTTATCATTCATTCAGACTCAGAAGATACAGGTTTTCTTGATACAAAAATTCTTGAACATAAAAACCTAAATAATATCTTTTTAAAAAAATTTAAGGGAACACATAACTACCCAAATCTTGAGGAAGCACATGTTTCCTCAGCAACCTATTTTCGATTATTCTTATCTGATTATATTGATAACACAATAAATTCACTTATATATCTCGATGCTGACTTTATATGTGTAAATGATCCAGTTCCTGTCCTAAAAAATAAAATTAATTTATTATCAAAGTCAGACTCAATTATTGCTTGTACTACAGAATTTGGGCTTGATTCACCAGAGAATTTAAATCGGTTTGGACTTGATCCGGTCAAGTATTTTAATGCAGGTTTTATGATTATCGATTATCGAAAATGGAATAAATTTAATACCTCAGCAAATTTAATAGATAAATTAAATCAAAACTCTTTTAATTTAAAATACTGGGATCAAGATTTATTAAATATTCATTTTTATGGAGACTTCTTAGAATTAGAAAAAAATCTAAATTATCAATTTCAATATATTTTATCTAAAAAAACTGAGAGTAGTTACGAAACAAAAGAAGAAATATTTTTCATTCATTATTCAGGAAAATTTAAACCCTGGTCTGTAAGAGGTGCTTTAGAGAAAAACTCAGATCCTTATCATGATACTTATAGAAGAATAAATGGGAAAAAATATCACATTTATAACAATTGGAAAATGAATACCTTCAAACAGTTACTCACAATAGTTTTTAATGGAGAAATCCTCTCAGCTCGATATCCTCTAAGCCTTTTTTATTACTCTGTAATTTCACTTTTTCTTCGAAAAAGTAAAAAGCTTTAATATTTAGACCTATTTCTTAGGAACATGTAGGTAAATGGCAATAAAATATACAGAATATTTAAGTATGGCACGGGAAAAGGTAATTGATTATTTTGAATATCATTAAAATATTTAAGACATTCCTCCATAGATGACACATTTATAATTTGATTATCATCTAATGAAAATATTTCAATAGTATCTGCGTTTACAAATACTTCTAATTCACCATTTACTAATTCAATCCTTGATTCTTTACTATAAGTTACATCACATAATTTATTTACTGAATCAGTACAATCTGAATCGACATCAAACAAACTATTATTCAATTCACACAATAATGATGTTTCATTTTGAGTTGAAATGAGATCATTTCTTAAATCATTTACTTCTTTTGGAAAACCAAGTAAATAAGAAACTGTAACTATATAAATTAATACAAACAGGTATTTGGAAAAATTCATTTTGCTTAGATAGTTAATAGTTACAAAAGTAAAACTCAATGAAAGAAAAAAAGAATAATAATAGGTTTTAACCATGTCACCACTAGTTGGATCAAATTGTATAAATAAAGAAATAAACAGCATTGTGAGAGAACCAATAAAAACAGAAGTAGTGTATTTTCTGTATCTTTTATGTGTAAAAGCAGAAACAATAAGAAAGAAATAAAATACAATAGTTAGCAATAGGCCTATATGAGCTCTGTCTTTAGAATTATTTAATACGTGCCTATTTTGTTTAAAACCACTTTCATCGTTATTCCAATATATGTTGAAATAATCCCCAAAAGTATCAAGTAAAGTTATACCAATAAAAGAATCTTTATGGTTGTTTGAAAATGGATTAGTATAAATTTTTACGGGATCAATATTATAAGCGAAACTCATTTCAGCATTGTTCTTATATCCCTCAGGGGATTGATGTTGAAAAGTATATAAACTATTATGTGATTGACTTTCAATAAAAATACCAGCGGTAAATATCGTTCCAAGAATAAAAATAACAATAAGTTCTCTTTTGTTTATTTTTAATAAGTGTGTGTAGTTTAAAATAAGGTATATAAAAATCATGAGGGATACAGTTGCTTTCGAATTTACAATTATTGAGAGAAGAGGTATTGAAATTAAAAGATATTTGTAATCTTTTTGTTCTTCATACTTTTTAATTAAAAATAGTACCCATGGCAACAAGCTAAAACACAATATTTCAGGTTTGAAAATAAGTCGAGTTGCAAGCATAGGAGGAAAAAAATTCAAACATGTAAATGTTAAAAAGATTGCATTTGATTTAAATTTATATTTTTTTAATAGATAAAACATACCTAACAATCCAAATACGTAAAAGATAAAATTACCTATTTGTATCGTATTACTAAGGAATTCATCATAAAAAAATAAAAACCTATCCCCATCTCTTAATTTTGTTATCAATGAAATAACGAAAAAGTAGAATACACCTTGTTCAAGATTAGTGACGTCATGAAATCCATAAAAATATTCAATATATACTTTGTATCTATCAAAGTCAGGACCAGAAGTAGAAATGTAATATAAATTACCAAGACTAAAGGTGATAACGGATGAGCTTATAAATAACAGTAAAGGGATTACATTATTGGTTTTCAAACTATTTATAAATTTCACAATAACCTAAATCAAATTCTGGATTTAAATAAGGATCAATTTTTATACAAGTATATAGATTTTCTACATTACTATTTCTGATTAAATTTAAATCACTTATTACAAAATGGTTTGGTTTTTCATCATCAATCTCTTTTTGGACTGAATATGTATCACAGAATTCTCTATTACCAAATTCACCACTATATCTTCCAATTCTCATACTGTTTATTTTTCCACCCATATCTAAATAATGCATTGAAAATATTAAAGGATCGTCAACATAGTAAAGATTTTCTTTATGAAAACACCTTTCGTCAGGCAAAATATAAAGAATCCCATTATCAGGATTTATAATATTTTTTGATTCATCGATTAAATGTATTGGTTTTTCCAAGTTATTAAACCAATATTTTTCGTAGTTATTATATAAATTACTAATGTCAGTTAATTGAAATAAAGAAATCAAAATAAATAAGAAAATCGAAATATTTTTTTTCAATTTTGCAATTGTAATTAATATGCAAAAAAACAGTGAGTAATAAAAAATCCAAGAAAACCTACCATTTGATCTAAAAACACTAATAATTTCTCTAAAAATTATTGGATACTCAAATTCAAATATCTGTTTATGAGCAATTTTCCAATGATTTCCAAAAGATAAAAGTAATAAAACTAACGAGCTGACTACAAGGGTTTTATATGTCCTTAATTTGTTTACTAAATAACGAGGTTTTACTAAAAAAACGAATAAACTCAATATAATTCCCAAACCTAAATATGCATAACCTTCATGATCATAATTAATGTAAGGTTCAAAGCAGAAAAATCTATCATTAATAAAGTCAATTGGATATCTACTACAAAAAAATGAATTAAATTCAGCACTCCACCTACCTCTATAAGAATCTGCATTATTTACATACTTAAATGGTGAATAAATAAAAACAAAATAACTAACAATAATTAGTAAATATGTAGCTAGGCCTTTTAGAGCATTCTTTGTGTTTTTTGTATAAATAAGTTTTATAAATAAGAAACCTAGGAAAACAGAAAGCATAAAAGTGATATAAGGTTGAACAAAAAGAGACAACCCTGTAAGAATTGAAAACTTAATAAAGTTTTTACTATCATTTTTTTCAGTTAATAAATAGTAATATAAGCATCCAATTATTATCCAATGAGAACTTAAAGCAATATGATAAACCATTCTATTTATCATTAGCGGATTAGTTATAACTAGAAAAATAGATAGAAAAAAAACAATTGGATTTTTAATCTTAAAAGCAACAAGTATTTTTCCTGTAAAAACTGCACTAAGGAAAAAGCAAATAATGTACCAAAAAGGAAATGGATTAATAAAATATATACCAAAAATTGATTTAATTAATTTAAGTGGCAGCAAATATGCAGGAATAAAGTTTAACAAAATAATTGAAAAGTCTTTTTGAGGGTAAATATTATCAACTTCAGAAAGAGGAAATTGCCAGCTACTATTCATAAACGCTTTGTAGCTTGTCATATCAAAAATATGATCAGCAAAGTAAAAGAAACCAGTCATATTTGTGAAGAATTCCAATGTAAATATTGAGAAACAAGCGACTATAGAAGATACAAATGCTACAAAAATATAATTTTTAGAATTTATCTCCGAAATTAAAATTAATTTTTCTCTTAGAATAATTTGCCTTTTTATAATTATTTTAATCAAAATTTTTAATAGGATTATCCTGTTTGTTGATGATATTAAACATCAAAAATAAAAAATTTTTAACTGATGATTATAAATTATATTTATTGGAGTTTTAAATGAGTAAAGATTTTTGGAATGATGAAATGCCACCTGGATATTATGACAAAATTTTAAAAGATGGTTTACAAAAATCAAGGGGAATACAAGCTAACTGGCACAATATAACATTTACTAAAATCCAGAAATTAATTCATCCAAACGATAAACACTTAGACTACGCCTGCGGCCCCGGCACTTTTATTGGCCTCTATTTATATAAAAATTCAGAAGGTGTTGATATATCAGATGGACAAATTCAATTTGCTAAAAATAATTATGGGGACAAAGGAAAATTTATGACGGTAACTGAATTTTTGGATTCCAATGAGGATAAAAAATATGACAAAATCACTGTCCTTGGTTTATTAGAGTTCTTAGAGGATGAAGATAATTCTAAAATTTTAAAAAATCTATATAATCGCTTAAATAACAACGGTCAGCTGTTACTTACAACCCCAAACTATAGAAGTTTTATGTATATTTTGGAAAAAATTCTAAATAAGTTTGGGGAAGTTGGTTATAAAAATCAACATATAAATAGATTTACTGTACCAAGTGTAAAAAAGTTTATGAATGATTCAAATTTTCAAAACATTAAGGTTAGTAAATTTTTAAACTTCGGTATAGTATTTTCTATTTTGAGCATAAATTTTGGTCAGAATATTGAAAAAATGATTGAAAGAATATTCAATGGATTTTTTGGTTATCTACTATTAATTAAAATTACTAAATAATCAAAAACATTTCAATTTAATTACTTTCAAAATGTTATCATCAATTAACGTGAGTTCTAATATATCAAGCCTTAGCATTGTTTTACCAACAATAAACGAATCCGAAAATCTAAAAATTTTAATTCCCGAAATTACAATGGTTATTCAAAATATGGGATTAGAGAATTACGAAATCCTAGTTGTTGATGATGGTTCCACAGATAATACATTTGAGCTAATCGAAGAACTTAGAATAAATGATAATAATCTTAACCTTATTAAAAGAACTAAAAATCCATCTCTCCCATTATCTATTTTGGAAGGGATAACAAAATCACAATCAGAGTATGTAATGTGGTTAGATGCTGATAACTCTATGAATGCAAAGTCTGTAAAAAAGTTAATTGAACAAATTAATGAAAAAAAAGATTCAGTTGTAATTGGTTCTAGGTTCACGGATGGTGGAGGGTACAAAGGTGTAAAAGACCTAAGTGAAAAATCGATATTAAGCGCAATGAGAAATGTTAATGATTCAAATGATTCAGTTTTAGGGATGATTGCTTCAAACTTATTTAATAAATTTTTAATTACTTTGTTAAACCTAGGAGTTGAAGATATAACTAGTGGTTTCATAATTGGAAAAAAAGAAGTATTTAATGAAGAACCATTTTTGATAGCTGATTACGGTGATTATTTTATCTACCTCGTAAATGATTTAAGAAAAAATAAAGTTGACATAATAGAGGTTGGTTACATTTGTGAAACTCGAATATTTGGTGAAACAAAGACGGCATCAAGTATCGTCCAATTATTCAGACGAGGTATTCCCTATATAAAGGCAGTTGTTCAATGTAGAATAGATGGGTATGGAGATAAGAGACAAAAAAAATAACTTACTAGCTTTAGTAATAAGAAATAACGAAATTGTCAAAGAGAAGTATTTTGCAACAGAAAACAATTATGATTTTCAACTCGCTGCTTTTAATTTAAAAAATAAGGCTGTAATAGAAAGACATATCCATAATGAACAAAACAGAAATATTAAGACAACATCTGAAGTTCTTGTAGTTTTAGAAGGGGAATTGAGGGTTGAAATATTTGATTATGAGTTAGATTTAGTAGAAACCGTGAATGTTTTTCAACACGATACAATTGCACTGTTTGGGGGAGGTCACGGTATTGAGGTTAAACAGGATACAAAGTTTATTGAAGTCAAACAGGGCCCCTATGATCCAGAAACAGATAAAAAAAGATTTTAAATGATAAAAGTTTTTGAACCTAAATTATCATTTTCTGATAAATTAGCTGTTTTTAGTTCGATAATGAAAAATGAAATTTCTGGTAGTAGTCCAATAGTTAAAACGTTTGAGGAAAATACAGCCAAAGAATTTGATAGAAAATATGCCTCCGCTGTTTCGAATGGATCTGTAGCATTAGATCTGGCATTTCAATCACTTAATCTGTCTGATGAGGATGAAATAATTATTCCATCATTCACAATAATTTCAGCTTTAGCAGCTGTTATAAGATCTGGTGGAAAACCAGTTTTCTGCGATGTTGATCATAAAACTTGGAATATGACCATAGATAGTGTTAAAGGGTTAATAACTAAAAATACAAAGGCTTTACTTCTTGTTCACACTTATGGGTTACCTGCGGATGCATCAGAAATTGAAAAACTATGTTTAGAAAACAATATTGAGCTGATTGAGGATTCAGCAGAAGCTCACGGCCAATTTTATGAAAATAGAAAATGTGGATCATTTGGGAAGATTTCAACAATGAGTTTTTATGCAAACAAGCATGTTACCTCAGGCGAAGGAGGAATGATACTTACAAACGATGAAGATATATATGAAAAAATAAATCAGATGAAAAATTTAGACTTTTCTCAAGATCGCTTTAAACATAAAAATTTATATTGGAATTATAGGTTAGGTGGTCTTCAAGCCGCTCTTGGAAATTCACAGTTAAATAATATGAAGCAAACAATTAGTCAAAAAATTGAACAAGGTAATTATTACAATGAATTATTGAAAGATTATTCAGACATTCTACAAATTCCTGAGCCATCTTATAAGGGATCTGTAAACCATTATTGGGTTTATGGTATTGTTCTAAACAAACAAGACATCAGAGACAAATTGATAAAAGACTTAATGAACCAAGGGATAGAAACCAGGCCTTTCTTTCACCCCCTTCATTTACAAGATGCCCTACCAAAAAAATTTTCAAATAACTTGAAACTACCAGTTTCTGAAAATATAGGAAGAAATGGATTATATCTTCCACTTGGAAATCATTTAAAAAAAAGTGATCAAAATTTTATTGTGAAAACACTTTTAAATACAATTTAAATACTCTCACTTAAAGTTATTTATCAGCTTCTTCAACAACTGTATAACCAAAAACAGTGGAAAATCTCGGATTGATATATTCAAGATTTGTACATTCTAAATTTATCCAACATCTATCACCATTTTTAGGACCAACACCCCAGTGTTTATTTTCAATATAATTAATTTCACTAAAGTTAATTTTTATCGAATCAATAGGTGATCTTATAAAACTTTTATGAGAGTTTAATGGAACTAATAATATATTTGATATAAGCACTAAAGTTAGAAACATTAATTTGAAATTGTTATGTGTTAATAATTTTATTCCTTTAATTTTAAAACTCTCGCTCATATTTATTGCAGAAACTGTGATCAAAAAAACTGGAATTAAAAATCGTGGAAGTGGAGATGTAAATATAAGTGCAATAAAACAAATTGTTAGAAAAATGTAAACATAAAAATTTTCTCTTGAGATTTTGATCTTTCTTTGTAAAAATAATAAATTTAAAATATAAATTATTAGAAATGAAGTTACAAAATTCAGTAAAATATTCCTATTTTCTACAACAGCATACCAACTCGTAAACCAATTTGTAAATCCATCATTTATTAAAAACGCTTTATTAAATATTTTTGTCTCAGTATAAAAATCGTTAAATAATTTGGGAGTAAACCAATTTAAATTTTCAATACAGGTTTGAGAGACTGGAAAAACTATACAACCAGATAAAAGTAAACTTTTTAGTGTCCAAGATATCAGAACAAAAACTTGTATGTAAAAAGTTTTTGTTTGTTTTATTATTTTCAAAATCTTTTCTTTATGTACAAATAAAAGATATATATATGGAATTATTAAAAGTGCTCCAAATACTTTAAGTTGAAAACAAAATAAAACAATCCAGTTTAAATATAAAAAGTCTGTTGATTTAATTTTTTCACTCGAGGATAATCTAAAAATTAACAAGAATCCTATAAAAAAGATAATTGAAAATGTTATATCTGGTTTACCAACTCCTTGTATATAAATAAATCCATTTCTTCCTCCACCAAATCCAAAATTGTCTAAAATTGAGAAAATTAAAATATTTACTGAGATAACTTTATTGATTAGATTTTCACTATAGATAAATAAGTGAACTAAAAAAGTATAAAATGCAGCAATTGAAGCAAGCTGTACAAAATGTAACAAAATAAAATTGTTATCTAACCACAATAGTGAAGAGATATAGTCATTAATTGAGCCTAAGCCAAAAGGCTGAAATATATTTGATAGCCCAAGGACAATTTTATCGTTTTGTAGCCAATTTTGAAAATTTAAGTGATAGTATCCAGAATCATAATGGAACCCAATATTGTACGATGAAATTGAGAGGATTGATGGAATTATTATGTTTGTAATAAACTTTGTAGTTTTATCTTTAATATCGAGTTTGTAAAACAAATTAATTACTAAAGGTAGCGTAACAAAAAAAATTGGAATTATTGAATCAAGTTTTATAAAAAAGTTCAAAATGAACCCAAGATTTCCTAAAACAATTAATCCAAAAACTACATAAAAAGTTGAAACAGGAAAGCCTAATATCTGCTCCTTAATTTGTTTCTTTCTGTCTGTAATGAGATTAGGAAGTAGGAAAACTCCTCTTCCCAAAAAATATAAAAAATTATAAAACAGAACATTTAAGAAAATTGTCATATGTTAGATAATAAGTTTAGATTGTATTTATTTTTCAAAAATACCAATCATCCAGTTTTCATAGTGAATTGACATCCTGCATCTGCAACCTGATCTAAATTATCTGTTATTTTTATCGTGAATAGATAATTTTCTTGCTCAATTTTTGCACTGTTGTTTAATTCGTATGAATATATGTGATTTTCAAAAGGATCTAAAAATTTATAGTTTTTTGAATTTACTCTTGAATTTACTTTATATGAAACAACTACATCCGCTTCTTGTAATATTTTTATGTCTACTTCTTGAATACTGCCACTTCCGGCATTTATTTCATAATCGAGAATTAATGTATCTTCAATATGAACATTAGTAGGACAGTTTAAGAATTCTACATTTGGTTTTATGTAACTATTTTGATCAGTATCTAAATTATCTGAACAAGAAATCAATAATAATAAAAATATGCAAAGTATAAAATTTTTTTTATTTCTTTTCATGATTTAGGTGATAATTATAACAATTAAAAAAAGCCAAATTCCATATTTAATAATAAATAAAATTTTATTTTTTTTTGATTAGTATCTTTTAAATATGCTTTTATTATTTAGATTTGTAGGTTTGTTTATATTAAATTTTTTTACTATAAATCAAAGTGTTAGCATTGATACCCAACAATTACTTGAAGACTTAAGACCAATAATTGATCTAAGTGAAAGCGAAGTTATTTTTACTTATTACTTAATTTGCTTAACTGTATCTTTAGTCACATTAGTTTTGATACATACATTTAAACCTTTCATCGAAATATATTTATTGCATTATTTTCGTTTTAGTTTCTATATTTTGGTTAATTTAATATCCCTATCTTCGGTATATATTATTTTTAGAGTTTATGGATATTCACGATTATATTTATTAATTTATGTTTTCACATCCTCTGTTTTTTTAGTTTTGTCAAAAAGAATAATAAGTAATTGAAAAATATGGGAACAAAATGCAAATTTTTCCATACTTAAATTATTTTCTAATTTATGTAATTTTTTATATTTATTTTTATTTTATAGGTAGGTCATTTCACATTTTGGAAAATAGAATTATTTTTAAATCATCCAGCATTCCTAATAAAGCAATTTTCACTAAATCAAATTACCTATATCCAATAATTGGATGTGCATTCGTTGGAAATTTTTTAATCCTAATAAATTTCTTTTTTGGACTTGAGAACAATTTGACCTATTTTTTACTTATTTTGTTGTTAGTTCCAAATTTTCTAAAAATAGATAAATTAAGTTTTAATATAGACTTTCAAAAATTTATAAACTACTTTTTAATTCCTGGAGTTTTAATTGTCAGCACGTTCAATACTGGTTGGCATTATGATGCAGGATTTTACCATTTAAACCATCAACATTGGCTTCAACAGTCAAACATAATTGAAGGAATGGTAAACATACACTGGACCTTTGGAATGTCCTCAATTTATGAATACCTCTCAGCAATTTTATGGTTTGGAAATAATTTCTTTTTGTTGCACTTTCTTAATTTATTATTTATTCATTCCTTTTATATTGTTTTATTAGGAGATATCTTAAGTAATAATAAAGTTCTTAAAAATTCATCATTTTTTTTACTGGTGTTTTCACTACTGGACAATTTTGGTATTTATGGTGGTAGGAATGGTTTTTTATTCATTCAAGGAGTAACAAAGCAAGACACTTCTGTGGCAATATTATTTTTATTGATTTCAAGGTCCCTTCTTATTCATTTAAAAGATAAAAATATAAATTTTAAAGATATTTCTTTAATTTCATTTTTAACCTTATTTAGTTTGCAGATAAAACTTAGTAGTTTTCCAGTTGCGTTATTTTTAATTTATTTTTATTTTGTTTTAATTAAGAACCAAAAGGTAAAATTTAAAAAGTTGTTTAATGTAAATTTAATAACAACAATCTTTGCAGGCATTTGGATCGCCAAGCAATACATAACAACCGGTTGTTTTATTTTTCCAGTAAATTTCTCTTGTTTAAACAATTTTGATTGGTACTTGCAAGGTTCTACTTTAGAGTATGAATTAGCAACAAGAAATTGGAGTTACTCGTTATCTTTATATGATTACAAACTATCTGATTGGATTTCAGGATTTATTTCAGTAGAAGAAAATTATGCAATATTAATTAATTTTTTATTATCACTTATGTTTTTGCTTTTTATAAAAATTGTATTTTTTAAAAAAACACATATTGATAACAATTTAAAGATAACAATATTTTTATTTATTTTGATAAATATAATCTATCTTGTTCTTTACGGTCCTACGCCACGTTACTTAATGGGAATAATGCTGGTAATAATTTCCCTACTAGGATTTTTTGTAGATGAAGCTAAATTTAAAAACCTATTTAATTTTGCAGGTATTTCACTAGTTATTCTTTCGGTTGCATTATTAGTCAGATCAACTAGCTACGTTGCAATCTTTGGCGATAATGCTTCTGAATTATTTGATCCACGACCAATTGCTAAGTATGTAGATCGTGGCAATGGATGGGTTGGTCCAGATATTGGCGACCAGTGCTGGATAAATCTCGAATGCACTATGACCAAGAGTGATATCACGATTGAACAAGATGGAATTTTTAAAAAAGCGATTAGGAATTAGTTTTAGTCAATTAGTTATTTTTTAAATAAACGAAGTAAGTTAAACGTATTCCAAGATAAGCAAATATAACAGTTAAAATTACTTGAGTTGGAGTGTAACTAGAGTCAAGAATGTCAAATACAGGCCAAGCAAAAGTTAAAAAAATAAGTAAAGCACTTAACTCTTTTTTGTATTTCATAGTTTT
>MDTD01148529.1_pt1 | contig 18637 bp, 19 predicted proteins | sample 811221 | NCBI WGS metagenome assembly MDTD01 (sample SAMN05326646, study PRJNA326480) | marine metagenome | isolation source: seawater | place: Pacific Ocean: South West | collected 2011 | reverse complement strand
CTTCTTTTGGTGTGATCCCCAACGCAGAATTGGTCTTTGGGTCGCCGAGAGGAATACGTTTCTCGGCTGCAGTGTACTTGATATATTGCCCAACACCTGAATTACCTGAGGTGATAGCCGAACAGAGCGAGCTTGATCCGTTTTGGTTTGAGCTGCTCTCAGCCTTACAAATCCATCCTTCAGGTCAACAGAGTTCCATTCCAATTGAATAATTTCTCTCTGACGCATTCTTTCCTAATTGACCTGGATAACTACACGGCGATACCACAATTTGCATGCCATTAGGACACGCTGATATTCATCAGCTGTAAAAAATCGCTCGCTGAAATTAAACACTTTGATTGCTTGGAAATTAGACGCTTGTTCCTTAGTAATCATTGCGTGCTTGAACGTCCGATTGAAAATTTTACGTAACAGGTTCACTTCCCTTTTCACATTCTTTGGCGCGATCAATTTCCTAATTTATTTTCAGAAGACTTCTGTAGCAGTCGTCTTAAGATTTGGATTTTTCACCCTATCAATAGTTGAGTTCTCAAGAATTTACAAATATATATATATACTTATATCAATTACTTAAATAAGAATAGGGCCTGCTATAAATTTTGATCTCTAGCCAAACTAAATTTTTTGGGTAACGATAATATTTAAATTATCTTAGACTTGGATATAATTTGTTTCGAAGACTTGGATAAAAGTAGTTAAACATCTCCCAATCAATTAGAAAAAGGGTTCTAAAAATGAAAAAATTTGCAGCAATCTTGATCATATCCTTAGCGTCCGCTGGAGTAGGCTTTGCTGGAGGTTGCAACAGCAACAAATCTTACACCATGGCCAACATCTCAAAGGCGCCAAAGGGTGATGTTGTACTGATGGCTGAAGGCAAGCGCGTCATCAAGCACGATGGTGATTTGGGCCAAATTGTTTTCACCATTCAAACTGACTCAGGTGAAACACTGGCACAAGAAATCAGCCTTGAAGAATTTGGAATTCAATTTCCAGAGTTGTCCAAGCAAATTGAGAGCTGAGCCATCCGATTTCAAGTGGGGAGTTAAACACTTCCCCACTCACAGGTCAGCCAACTAACTGAGAGACTGCCCCCCCACTGGACCCCAGACACAGCATACAATAGTCCACAAGCCACCGCTACACCTAGCCTACCTTAAATTCTCAACAAGATATTATCACCAAATGCCAAAAGGCAATGAGATCTTTGCCAAATGAAGATTCCAAAAGTTTTAATGACTACGTTGAAGTATGAAGAAATAACGAAAAGAATAGACAGATAACATGCACTTGCCCTAATGAGAGCATGGAGGATGTTCTTTGGAGGAATAATAAGTTTGTCAGCATTTAACAAATTGAAGCAGGACCGATGTTTCCAAACTTATAAAATATTTTTAGGGGCCCTGTCCTAAGTATCAAACATAGGCGGTCAGAGCCACAGTACTTCTTAAATTTTTACCTAAGACCACTCTGTCAAATACCGAATCTTCCCAGCGTCCCAAGGATTAAAATCCGGACCACTGCTTTCAAGATATGGGAGCTTCAAGGCTACTATCTTCTGGATCTACAATAGGTGAAATGGTCTGTAAATCGAAGTATTCATCTAGCTCCCCGAGGACATAATTACACCAAGTTCATTCCTATGGTTCAACAAAGTATTTCCAACAAGACTTGAGATACGTTGAGCTTTTGATGGAGCTATGAGGAAAAATTTGTGGAGACTGCTTGGACATCTTCATTACATGGTTAACCGGAGTTTAAAACCAACTACCAGCTGCCCCCCAAATACCCCAAACCTTTTTACATGGAATAGTTAGGAAAGGTACTAATGAAAAATATCTTTTGTTATGGTGACTCAAACACATAGAAGTACAGTTCACCTAGCTGGCACCGTTGCAGCCTAGATGTGAGATGGACGGGAGTACTCCAAAATAAGTTGGGAGGTGAATTTCGAATTATTGAGAAGAGCTAAACAGCCGAGCTACTAATGGGATGAACTACTTGATTTCCTGTATGGATAGCCGTCAGCTATTTGACCTGATCACGGCCTGTTAGGAGCTAACGATCTGAAATTTCGCTTTTCTGTTTCGGCCTATGACATTGCTGAAAACGTTAGCGCTTTAATCAGATACGTTCAGCAAAGCGCACCCGATCCAGATAAGAAAAGCCCTACTATACTGCTGACAACTCTTCCTCCTTTAATGAGACTTCAGCGACTATAAAGAGAGGGTCCAGAGAGGTATAGAGTGGTCTCAACTCTTTGGAAGGTATTTTCGAAAAAAGCTTTGGGTGTGAATTTTTGGGTACCTCAGCATTCATAAAGAGCAGTGGTCTTGATGGGATTGATTTTGAACAGGAGGAATATTTCAAGCTGGATGAAGCCGGGGCCTAAAGATAGCCTCAATTGTTAAATAATTCGACAACTCCGCAACAGTTTATTGGCTGCGCTGGATGGGTGAATATTTGTTTTGCAAGGATTTTTGGCAGAGAAAGCTGGACTGAGGTTGAGCTTGGCACAACAGATTAGGATTGGAAACAGAATAAGTCATTCGTTAGAAGCGAATTCATTTGCGTGAATCTGATCGCTCTTCGCAGCAAAAATAAAATCGCTTTCTACCATACCGTTAATTTTGTGCGTCCAAATACTGACACGTACATTTCTGAAAGACAGTAGTAATTCTGGATGATGTCCCTCTGATTCTGCTAAATTTGCAATCAGATTTGTGAAGCGAACAGCTTCCCTGTAGGAGCCGAAAGTATAATCCTTCCGAAGATGGTGCTCGTCAATTATCTTCCAATTGTTCTCTAGTTTTTTAAAGAGCGTCTGTAACGAATCTCCTTTGAGTGGAGGAATGCCGCCACGGCAGGGGGTACATTGTCTCTGGTCTAGCTCCAACATTTGTTTCTCCATAAATTTACTAGCCGCGGGATCAAGTTCACTAAGAATTACTAGAGCAACCTTAGTCCGTAAAGGTCCAATTACTCTGTGCAAGCGACTTTATTGGAGCCTAAAAGTTTTCTAAATTTTCAAGTTCGAACTTACTCGATCGTTTTTGTACTGATTCTTAATTTGCCATCTAGTTTCCAGATAGCGTGTTCAGCTTTAGATCCTGTGCCAGACGGAATTTCGACTTTCATATCCTCAAAATGATAAGTGATTTCCGCATTCTTTTCAGTTAGTGCCTCGTAGAGCCCAATTGCTAGTTCGGGCCAAGTATTGGTGTGTTCGGACATTATTCGCTCAAATTACGTGAGGTTCTTGATTGCCGTGATCGTGACCATGGGCAATATTTTGGCGGTGACACCAATAGTCATGTTCTCGTTTTTTCTGCAAAGGCCAAAGGAAAAAAAATAGTGTCAGCAGCACTGCAAATACAACTGCTGCAAATAAAATTAGGCTTCCTAATATGATATCAATCATGGTTTCTCAGTTGGTTTTTTTCAAATTGTGTTTGAGGCATTTGCGAGCGTTTGCAGAAGCCAGTCTTGCGTAACTAGCACAAACTAGTTTTTTAGAAACTATCACTGGCCCAAACAGAGCCAGCGACTAATCAAAAATTAAATGAAGTAGGGATCAACTTTTTGGTAGGATAACCGAATCAATGACATGAATTACACCATTGTCCGCTTCCACATCGGCGGCAGTCACAGTAGCTCCATCAACACTCACTTTCCCGTAAGAAAGTTTGATTGAGACTTGCTGTCCATTGACAGTTTTGACCATTTGGCTTGGCTTAATATCTTTGGACATGACTTTGCCAGGAATAACATGATAGGTGAGGATAGAGACTAATTTGTCCTTGTTTTCTGGCTTCAGCAGACTTTCAACGGTACCTTCAGGTAATTTGGCGAAAGCTTCATTCGTCGGTGCGAAGACTGTAAACGGTCCTTTGCCAGCTAAAGTTTCCACGAGTCCTGCAGCTTTCACTGCTGCTACCAAGGTCTTAAAAGCATCGTTGCCTACTGCCGTTTCAACCAAATTTTTCGTGTGACCGCTACCGGCCATCACAATTGCCGTGTTTGATAACATTACAAACAGCATCAAGATCAACTTTTTCATAATCATACTCCTGTAGAGTTATTAAAAAAAATGTCAGAATTGACATTTTGAAACGATCACTCCTCCGAAAATAGTGCCACCAGAATAAAAATATATAAAATATTGATATTATTTATTATATAATATTTTTTTAACTAGCACTATCCTTCACAGAAGAAGAAGTTTTTTGTGTTTCTTTTTTTATTTGCTTCTTTTCTTTTTTCAGTACCTCAGAAACATGTTCTAACAAACTAACCAACAACTGAGACTGCTGATGCTTTTTATCAAATTGAATTTAATTGGTTTCATCGCTTACGTTTCCTCCAATCAGCAAGCAAGTAGCAGAGAGACATTCTGCAACACTGCGATGCCCGACAGAACGATCAACTACCCCACCTAGTTAGCTGATGGGGTAGTAGAAGGGAGAGAACACGGATGATATGGTTGATCAACCTGTATTTTGCAAGAAAGTGCTCAAACTATTTTGCAAAACTGAGTCAACGGTATGGACTACTTCATTTAGAAAAGAGCCCCAAGAATTCTGCTGATAAATTGATTTCTTGAGGGAAAATAGAAATGGACTGCTTTCGAACAAAATTTAAAATTTTATTAGTGAAAATTAAACAAGGAGTGAAGATGTATCGATTTGAAAATGCTTTAATCAATGGTGCTAGCGGAGGATTAGGATCTCAGTTTGCTGAGGAGCTACTCAAGCGTGGTGCAGGAAAAGTGTTTGTTACTTATCGATCAGATACAGGGCTAGGAGGTTGTGCTGGAAGATTGGAGGCCTTGATACAGAATTATCCCGATCGTATTCTCCCTATAAAGGCTGATAGTACTAAAGAAGATGAGATGATTGAAATTGCAAGGGTTGTTAGTGAGGAGGTATCCGAAATTCACTATATTGTTAACTGTGTTGGGTATCTTCATAACAGTGACCACGGACCTGAGAAAAGCCTTCGGAAAATTAATGAGGAGCAATTTATTGAAGCTGTGCGAGTCAATGCCTTTCCTACTGTCTTACTAGCTAAACATTTCATGAAGTTAATGAGACACAAAAAAGAGGCTGTCTTTGCTGCCATTTCTGCAAGGGTCGGAAGCATTGAGGACAATCGGGCTGGTGGTTGGTATAGCTACAGGGGCTCAAAGGCTATGCTGAATATGATGCTGAGCAATATTGCAATTGAATTCAATCGCGGTTGCCCAAATGTAAAAGTGCTTGCTCTTCATCCTGGCACAGTAGATACGAATCTAAGTTCCCCTTTTTCCAAAAACATGAATCCAGACCATCTCTTCACTCCTGAATACAGTGTAAAAAGTATGATGGATGTCATAGAGAGTGTAGACAAAAATCCCTTGGGTGCTTTTTACGCATGGGACGGAGAGAAGATTCCATGGTGAAAATATAGAAAAAGTGGATTGCAATGATGTTTCACAGGGGAACAAATTTTATACTTGCCAGAGTGTAGTTCTGCAGTGGCACCTACAAAATTATGGAACAAAAGCAAAATATACTTGCCCATCATATAACTGATGACTCTACATAGTCACTTTTGCTCCATGATAACTATCATCAACACTTGCTTTCTCAATTCTCGAAAATTAGTCAGATATGCCACAAAAGGTAGCAATATAGCTCTTAGTTCTGAACATGGGTTGTAGCACAGTTGGGACCACGATTATCTCTCCTGCTCTTAGTTCCATTACAGAGCAGTTTGGTGTTGATGAGGCCAACTCACAGTCACTTTTATCTGGTTACTTTATCTCGCTCGCTTTTTTTCAATTGTTTTATGGCGTTCTCTCAGATCGCTATGGACGTCGGCAGCCATTATTTGTTGGCCTCGCTATTTTAGCACTCGGTGGCCTGATAGCAGCCTTCGCTGAATCGTTTGAAATTTTAATTTTAGCAAGAATCCTTCAGGGATTTGGTGCTGCCTCAGTCTATTCAATTATCAGAGCAATTATTAATGACTCTTATGGTCGTTTAGAGAGTGCAAGTACTCTCGCACTGATCACTGGCATTATGCTCATTGTGCCTATATGTAGCTTTGCTTTTGGAGGATTGATTACAGATCTGGTTAGCTGGAGGGGGGTTATGCTAGGAATTTTCCTCGCAGGGCTAGTGCCACCGGTATTGAACATGATCTTGCTTCCTGAAACTAGCCTTCAACCACTAAAAAAAGTTGAGTTGAGAAATTTTGCGAGAGATTACCTAGCACTTATGACCAATCGATTATTCTTGGCCTTCATGCTTGCTTCTTCCTGTTGCGTTGGAATTTGGTTCACAATGATTGGCTTCATTCCTTTTGAGTATCATAGAATTGGAGTTGATACTGCATAAGTTGGTTTCTGGTTTATGTTCAGCCCAATTGGTTTTGCTTTTGGAAACTTTTTGACAAAACACCTGGTTTATCAACTAGGCCTTGAAAAAATGGCTCAACTAGGAGGTCTATTACCTGTCTTTGCAATTAGCGCTTTGCTTTTGCCCAGTTTGATTGGCATGAGCCACCCTATTTTGATAGGAATTCCTAGTTTTTTCTTTGGTTTTTCAGCTGGGTTTGTCATGGCAACAACAACTATAGGCGCTATTGCATCTGCTGGAGAACTTGGGGGAAGTGCTTCTGGCATTGTTGGAGCTACTCAGATGGGATTTGATGCGCTGGGAGGTTCAATGGTGGTAAGTATTGGAGGATATGAACAATTTGAAAGGGGAGTGGCTGTGCTAATCGGGTTAGCTGTATTATCAACAATATTTTCAACTTCCGCAAAGTACTTGTCCAAAAACTCTCGCACTACGTGAAGTGCAGTCTATTTTAGATCACTACGATTAATGACAGAAATCTGAAGTTAAATTTACTCAATAATTTATTCTTCTCTCAACGTCACCATAATACCTTTGTTAAGCATTTTGGCCCATCCGAAACCATCTGATGGAAAGTTGGTAAAGCCTATCGTTGGAAATGTAGACAGCCAGTTTGAAAGCTGGCCTGTGTCAAGTGAAATCTGATAACAGTTAGTCTTAGCTACTTAATGACACAAAGTTTCTGAGTTAAGAATAGCTATTTTGTTGTCAAGAGTTTGTGGAATGACCAGAAGCCTCTGCCACCAGTCATCCGAGAGTAAGGAATAAACGAAGAAATGCCTCTATAAGGTGATTATTCAACGAGTGAAAGCATGAATTCTATGCTTCCAAATATCCTCCATTTTCTTCTATTTCAATCATACATTTAGCTTCTGTTTGTGGAGAGATACCGTGCTGGGCAAGATATTCTGGACCACAGAGCATTTTAACTTCCCACCTATTTGCTGGAGTTTTTTGCAAAACTTTTGCTCCATTTACAGGTTTTGGATAAATTCGTTGTGTGTAATCACACAGTTCGACCTTTGCCTTCAAGTACAGTTGATTTGTCTGCTCAGACTGAAACATAAATCCTCCAATTATTGTTGACTTTTCAAAAAGAGACGAATGAACGCCTCTTAGTAAACTTTATCAAATGTAATCAGCTGTTCGGAGGAGAAGTGGGGGAGAAATCGACATAAAAAGATAATTAGGCAGTTGTTAAGCTAATTCTCAGCACTGCAATCGACAGTGCCAACACAAAGGGAGGTGATGAAAAAACATTTGATGAAAACGGAAAATATCATCACTTGAACTACTCCTAATGGCAGAGATACTTCGACTTAAAGAAATTTTTGAACGGTCAGGATATCAAGTTTCACAAGCATATCTGGTACTTTGTGCTAGTTACTAGATAGGATAAGTGAATGTTACCTTTTAGTTCTTCAAGATTTTCTTCAGGATTAAAGATGATTCCACAACAACTATTCACCAAAGAAGACTCAAATGATGATAACATTTTTTATGCGAACCCAAGACTAGTTAAGCACATTGACGAAAATGCCTGTCAAGTTCTGACAAACTACTATGATCAGTTGCTAAGAGATGGTGATGCTGTACTGGATTTGATGTCAAGTTGGGTCTCACACCTGCCTGACCATAAACACTACTCTAGGGTTTCTGGTCAAGGAATGAACCAAATTGAGCTGCAAAATAATTCTCAGCTCACTGATTTTCATATTCAAAACCTAAACAATGAGCAGCAGTTACCATATGGTAACGAAGAATTTGACCTTTGTACGATTGCAGTATCAGTTCAGTATCTAACCTCTCCTGTACAGGTCTTTAAAGAGATTTACAGAGTCTTAAAACCTAATGGGACCTGTTGTGTAAGTTTTTCAAACAGAATGTTCCCAATGAAAGCAATACTTGCTTGGAGAATGTTTACAGGCGAGGATCATTGTAGACTGGTTGCCTGGTACTTTGAGATGACAGGAGAGTTTCATGAAATCCAGTCTGAGCAACTTGTCAGTGAAAACAGTAACTCCGATCCATTGTATGTGGTAACAGCCAAAAAAATCTTGGTTTGAACAATCATCAAATAACATCATTTCGTAGCCATGAAGCAATCAGAGGAAAATTCACCCAGTGGTTTAGATCTCCAAAGATCAGAAATCAGTTTTTCTTTCAGAGATAATAACTACAAAGGATATCTTGTAGCGCCAAGTGTTGAACAAGGCCTACGCCCAATCGTGTTGATTTTTCATAATTATCAAGGACTCAAGTTCTTCGAATTGGATGTTGCAGAGTACCTGGCAAGATTGGGATATGTTGGATTGGCCGCAGATCTTTATGGAGATCTCGTTCCACCCCATCAAAGATTATGGCCGGAAGATGAGCAGCTCGTACCAGCTTTCAGGAAGCGTTGTTTTGAGGCACTAGTTTCACTGGATCACGATCATGAGAAATTCAGAGCTTTGTTAAAGATCTGGTTGGAAAAAGGCTTGGAAAGTCCCTTTGTTGAAAAAACGTTTGCTCCAGCTGCAATCGGCTACTGTTTTGGAGGAATGGCGGTTTTGGAGTGTATTAGAGGTGGATTAGATGTCGGAGGGGTTGTTTCTTTCCATGGTCTACTACAAACCGGTGAAGATCCCAGTGCAGCAAAAAGTGGAGCAATGAGACCTACACTCAAATTATGTGAAAACAATTACAATACAAGAGCATTTGTTTTGGTTGAAAACGGTGCAGCAGATTATCTAGTTACAGACGAAAGCAAGGAAAGATTCTTTGCTGAAATGAATGAAGCTGGAGTTGATTGGAATTTTCATGATCACTCAGGAACACCTCACGGATTTGCACTACCCCCAACGTTAGGTCCTTCTGGACATTTACATGAAAATTCCGATAGACGCTCTACTATGAATATGTTGAGTTTATTTAAAGAAGTATTTCCGGGAGTTCCACAAAATCATGTTGATAGAAATGCGGCTGGTACCACAATTCCTGTTTAAGGAAAGATGAGAAAATAAATATATTCAACAAGCAAAAATGTTTCTTTACCAGCACCATCTAAACAGTCTATTTATAGTAAATTTATTACTAAATGAAAGATCTTAACACATCTTATAAAATTATATAAAAAATACAATTTCAGTAATATAAATGTACAATCTAAATTCAATTTTTAAAAAAATTAAATCTTATTTAACATAATTATTTTTGAGATAAATATGGAAGATTTTATGTCTTATGATCCTTGGCAAAATATCACAACTAGAAATGGTATAAAGGGCGATCTAATTATCTCTGCTCTACAAAAATCTATCCGGCGAAGCATGACTAAAGAGGCTATCAGTTTTGCTTTTGAAATGTATATTACAAGTTCCCAATTTGAAGATAAGCTTTGGAGAAGACTACAAGCAATCTCAGTTGAAGACATTGGTTTTGGTGATTTGAATTCACCAATATTAATTAATTCATTAAATCAGATGCGACAAAACTTCCCATATAGTGATGGTGATCGTCCAATATTTTTCATACATGCAATTCGATATTTATCCGCAGCGAAAAAGGATCGAACAAGTGATCATATGAAAAACATTGTAATAAATGAATTTCGCTACGGCAAAAAACCAATTGTTCCTGATTTTGCAATTGATATGCATACTGAAGAAGGACGCAAGCAAGGCAGGGACTTTCAGCATTTTCTAAATGAAGCTAGTAAAACAAATAATACATTAGAAGTTAATGAAGATTTTAAAGAAAAACTTTTAGAATTACTTAAAGAGATTGATGAAAATAAAAAAGAAGAAACCAAGAATCAATTTCGATTCAATACATGGCAGCAATAATCTCAGTAAGAAACTAGTATAATTATATTAGTGCTACATCAGTACGAACAGTAAATGGTAGTTTACAACTGAAAATAGACCTATTCCTTTGATGATCTACCAATTCTTCACCTGTGACGTCTTCACCAAACACGCTTTCCGAGGGAACCAGCTCGCAGTAATTCCAGAAGCTGATGGCCTGAATGATGAGCAAATGCAGCAGATAGCTCGTGAATTTAATTTTTCAGAAACGACTTTTGTTTTCCCTCCAGAGCATGGCCAGACTAATAGGGTGAAGATCTTTACACCTACCTCTGAAGTACCTTTCGCAGGCCACCCCAATCTTGGTACCGCCTTCACTCTCTATCAGAACGGTTATCTTGGTAATATGCAGATACCCCTAAAGATTACCTTTGAGGAAGTGGCCGGCTTAGTGCCTATCTCTATCACGCAAGAGGAGGGCGGCCACCTTCTTTTCGAACTGCAGGCTCCTAAGTCTCTTATACTCGGAGCAGAGATTGATGCAGAAACTGTTAGCCAGGCTCTTTGTCTAACGGCATTGGATATTGAAACAAGACGGCACGGACCTCGGCTTGCTTCTGTTGGCCTACCTTTCCTGATGGTAGAATTAAAGGATAGAGAGCAATTGGAGAGGGCGAGACCAAATTTAGAGGCTTTTCAAGAACTGCAGGCTCAGGGTGTATGCATGTTACATCTGTATGTGTGGTCAGAAGGTGAATTTGATCTGAGAACTCGAATGTTTGCCCCACTGGACGGCGTACCCGAAGATCCTGCAACTGGTAGTGCCAATTGCGCTTTGGCTGGATTACTCGCTTACTTGGATGAAAGTGTAGACAGAGATTATGAGTGGAGGGTTGCTCAGGGGTTTGAAATGGGAAGACCGAGCAATCTGAGAGCCAGAGCGAGAAAGCAAAACGGTGTGGTAGCCGCCACCTGGATTGGTGGGAATTGTGTCCAAGTGGCGGAAGGTAAACTTTATATCTGAGGATGAATTCAGCTTTGCCTTTAGATTGTGAACTTTCGGATAGCAGAAACGTATATGGCCACGTGAGCCAGAATTTTTCCAGCAAATAAAAGCTATCGTAGCGCTTCCGACTCTCGCTATTTTCATCAGTTTAACTGAAATTTAATGACTTGCATTCTTCTTCATTTAAATAAAAAGGTTAGTTACTTCAAATAATTATTTTATTTTGCTAATTCCTCTTTATTGTAGTTCCTTAAAGTTGGTTCATATAAATTATTGGATTGACACCAACAGTCACACTTAAAATATTTCTCTTTTGATGATATTTTGTGCTAAATCAGCCCTTTGCGGTGTCAGTCATTCCTGCTCATCAATCAATTGGTACCATCAAAACATCAGATTTGTCTTCGTGTTCCACCTGCTTCGTTACTATTTGAGAATCATCTCCATTTTGCATTGCTCTGGTCGAAAAAATACTATCTTGAATCGAGAAAGATCAGGTCTTCAATTCCAGCCCCCAAGATCCCAGTTTTCTTAGCCTTGATGTACTGAGAGCATATTTATAGAGGGTTAAACAGATACAGACAGAAACAATCCATTTATGAGAATAGAACTGGGAATCTTATACAATATTTTCAAGGCCTTTAGGAGTAGTGTTACGGGAGAAATCTTCGTTATATTGGTATCCGAAGTTTTCATAGGGAATTTAAACCAAGAATCTATGAGACAATTAATTAATAATAAGACTGGTTGAATCAGCTCTAACAAAGGAGATAAATTCATTAGATATTGCGTATTTTCCTACTGAACAAGATAGTTAGCCTTTAACTGCCCCCATTGTCATCCCTTTGATAAAATATCGCTGAAAAAAAAGAAAAATAATAATCGTAGGTAAGCTAGCAACTAAGGAGAGAGCTCCTTGTACTCCCCAGGCAACAGTATACTGTCCGCGCAAATTAACTAGTCCGATCATAATTGTTCTTTTTTCGTCGGATTGGGTAAAAATGAGTGGCCAAAGGAAATCATTCCAAATCCAGGTAAATTGTAAGGTAGCTAAAACAGCTAGCGCTGATAAACTCAATGGTAAAGCAATTCTTGTCAAAATTTGCCATTCATTAGCACCGTCTAGTATAGCGGCTTCACGCACTTCAGTAGGTATCGTTGAAAAAAAGTTGCGCATCAACAAACTACAAATTGGAATTCCCAGCGCAGTATGAACAAGAAAAATTGGCCAAAGCGTATCGATCAAACCAACACTATTGAACAGTCGAAATAGTGGAATCAATATTACTTGAGGAGGGAAAAACATTCCTGACACAAGAATCAGGAAAAGTATTTCACTTCCGCGAAATGGCAACTTGGCGAAAACATAACCCGCCAGGCTACCAAGCACAATTGAAGCAAAAGTTGCTGGAACGGTTACCAATAGTGTGTTTATAAAATACTGACCAACAGCAGGATTATCTAAGACTTCGACATAATTTCCAAAATAAAGTTCACTGGGAATAGTCCATAGTTCTCCTAAAGTAATATCTTTTGTCGTTTTAATCGATGATAATAAGACACCCGCTGTTGGGGCTAAAAACAGAATTGATAAAATCGATAAAATAATAAAGATGGCAACTGGCCAGGGATAAATATCTGAGCCGTCAGTTTTTTTATAGCTGAACATTTAAATTATAAGATAAATTTATTGAATTTTAATTTAAAAAATAATTTTTTTCTCAAATAAAATTAGAAAATTACACAATTTTTTAATAAATACCTAACCGTAAATCTGATCAAATTTTCTAATTTGTCTAAAATAAATTCCAATAATTATCAATGCAATCAAAAATAAAACTACTGAGATACTACTTCCATATCCTATGAGGTATTTCTTAAAACTTTCATTGTACATATGCATTGCTAAAGTATCAGATGAATTAAAAGGTCCTCCTCCAGTCATGACGTATAAAATATCAAAACCCTTCAGTGAATTGATTATAGAGAGTGCTATGACAACTATAGTTGATGGAACAAGTAAAGGTATTATTATATACCATACCCGCTGCCATGCAGTGGCTCCCTCACTCGCACTACTTTCAAGTATTTCAGACGGAATTGCGGTAAGTCCTGCGAGATAAATTACCATTGACAATCCTGTCTGTTGCCATGACCAAGCAATAATCACTGAGAAAAGAGCACTATCTGGCTTAGCCAGCCATGCATAACGAAAACGATCTCCAGTGATCTCTTCAATTAACGTGTTGAGTAGTCCCCAGTTAGGTTGATAAATCCAAATCCAGATTTGTCCTACGACAATAGCAGAAAAGCATATGGGTAAGTAAAAGATCGTTTTGAAGAATTTTCCACCACGAACTTTTGAGTCAAGTAAAAGGGCTAGTACAAGACCCAACAAGGTTGGCAGTAGTAGTGCTGAAACCATCCAAATAATAGTATTTATTGTTGCCTGAAAAAACAGACGATCTGTCCAGATCTTTTGAAAATTACTTAATCCAACAAACTGATAGTTACTATTGAATCCGTTCCAGTTTGTAAAACTGTAGTAAAATGAGCTGAGGAGAGGCCAAACGATTAAGACAGCAAATACGAGAAGTGGGGGTGTAAGGAGGACGATTCGCCAGAAGCGTCTATCGCGTTCCATGCCAACTTTGTTTCGCGGAGACCAAGAAGGACCCCGCATGTTAGAGTTAACTCAACTTATTCTTATTCTTTGAAGGCACCAGCAACATCTTGTGCTGTTTGCTTCATGATTTCATCAACCCTTGAAGGATCATCCATAAATCGGGCAAACATCGACAAGCCAACTTCGGCCACTGGAGGTGGAGTGGCTAAATCATAGTTGAACGCAAAAGCATCTGAATTTTTAACAGTCTCAAAAGCTTTCAACATTACAGAATTATAATTTGATGCATCAACATTGACATTCGCTGATAGGGCACCTTGAGCTTTGCTCCAGGCGGCTTGCACCCCTGTATCAGAAACCATAAACTTCAAGAATTCCTCTGCACCCTTTGGATTAGTAGTGTTTGCGCCAATTACTAAACCATCTACAGGACCCACTGATGCTGAAGGAACCCCAGCCATGATGCTAGGGAATGGGAAGAAGTCATAATCTGCTCCTGGGACTAGGCCAAGGCCGTTCCAGTAACCTGTAATCCATGTGCCCATCAAAGTCATCGCTGCATCACCCCTTGCTACCTGATCTGAGGCATCTGTCCATGTATTGGCGTTAGCATTTTCTATGAAATATCCCGCATCAACCAACGCCTTCCACATCCCCATGGCCTGTTTGACTTGTGGATCATCATAAGAAGCTTTCCCAGCCATCAATTGAGCTCGATAATCTGGGCCTGCACTGCGTAGTAACAGGTAATCAAACCAAAACTGAGCTGGCCACCGATTCTTTGAACCCAATGCAATTGGAGTGATTCCTTTCGACTTCAGCTCTTTACAAAGAGCAAGAAATCCATTCCAGTCGGTTGGCATTTCAGTAATTCCTGCATCTGCCATCACCTTGGTGTTATAAAACATTCCTGAGTAATGGTAATTAAATGGTACCAGAAATCTTTTGCCATTGTACATAGTTGCACTATTCGCAACCGTTTTGGCAACAATCTTATCCAATCCAGCTTGATTCCACATTTGGTCAATGGGCTTCAGGCTATCAGAGTCCGCAATGAACTGAACTCTTGCACCTGCCCAGTAACTGAAGACATCAGGAAGGCTATTTCCAGATGCTCGGACCAGAATATCTGTTTTGAAATCTTCGTGACCAACAGGGCTGTTTTTCATTTTATAGCTAGTTGCTGCCTCGAACTTTTCCATTTGCTCACCAAAAGCCTTCAGTCCCAACTCGCCAGTAAAGTAGTGACTTATTGTCACTTCACTTTGCGCCAGAGCTGGTGTGGTCAGGCCAATGAAGGGTAGTGCGAACAAAGTTCCCAGAAGTGTACGGCGATTTATGTATTTCATGAGATTTCCTCCTTAGTTAAAGTTTTTTCTGTCAAACAAAAACAGTATACGCCACTTATCTAAGCAGGGAGTTTTTGTGCTGTCAATTAAATTATTGCTCTGGGCAACGAATGTGTGCAAAAATAGGGGGAAATTGTAAAATATTCTGAAAAGTTGTCTTATATTAAATAAATTGCATGACATTATCCAACTTTTTTGGAATTAGGGTTTAGTATTCTTTGTTGTTTGATTGATATGGCTGTTCAGAGGGGCAAATAGAACTAATGGCAAAACTCACAAATTTTGATCAGGAATAGGCCCGCTGTGAGGTTACTACAATCCCTGACCCGAGGGCTCAAAGCTCTGGATATTCTTAGAGAGGCTGATGAACCGCTCAGATTGACGCATATTGCTGAGCAACTGGATGTTGACAAATCAAACGCTTCTCACATTTTAAAGACATTGGTAGCAGCTGGATATGCATCTCAAAATTCATCGCGTCGTTATTCCGCTGTTTCACAGAAAACAGAAACTACAAATCAGCATTCTCTCACTGAAGTGATTGCATGTAAGGAGCGTTGTCGTCCTGCTTTAGAAGAAATCGTTCAGATGACAGGAGAATGTGCCCATCTTGCGGTCTTGATTGAAGACCGAGTGTGGTACATAGATAAGGTTGACTCTCTGCGACCATTAAAAGTAGACCACCCGATAGGTTCTCTATCACCGCTACACTGTACCGCGCTCGGAAAGGCTTTTCTGGCTTTTGGAAATGCTAAAATTCCAACTGAGCTACAGGTTTATACTCAGAAAACAATCGTCAATTTACCGCATCTAAATCGAGAACTTTTGGAAACCCGCAAGGTTGGTTTTGCGATTGATAATGAAGAATTTGCAGAAGGAATTCGATGTGCTGCGTATCCGTTGTTTGATGGCCGAGGAAGTATGATCGCAGCTATCGGAATTTCAGGACCTTCCGTACGTATCCAGCATGAGCACCTTAAAACATTTGGGACAATCCTGCAGAATGTAGCGAATAAACTTAATTTTCAGAGGTGACATGACCAGGCAGACAATTCGTGTAGGAATTATCGGCACAGGTCGAATCTCTGACCTACACGCTATCGAGTACATCCAAAACCCCTTTAGTCAGATCACAGCGCTCTGTGATCAAGATCTCAACCTTGCAAAAGCTCGAGCAGAAAAGTGGGGCTGTCTGGATGCAGCTGTCACAAATGATTGTGAAGACATATTGGCGCGAGATGACGTGGACTTGGTTGAATTGCTACTCCCGCATAATTTGCACTTGCCGATAGCCTTGAAGGCGATCAAAGCAGAGAAAATAGTTTCACTACAAAAGCCAATGTGTATCAATCTGGAAGAAGCAGATCAATTAGTGGCTGCCGCTGAAGCAAGTCCAAAGCCGTTTAAAGTATTTGAAAACTTTATCTTTCACCCACCGGTAATGAAGGCCAAAGCCTTGATAGATGAGGGAGCAATTGGCGAACCACTGTCAATCCGGATTAAGTCAAACTCTGGTAAGGGAAAAACAGCGTGGGAGATACCAAAAAGTGCTGATGCATGGCGACAAGATAAAGAGACCTCTGGAGGCGGTCCACTAGTGTTTGATGATGGGCATCACAAATTTGCACTGGCCTGGTACTTCATGGGGCATCCAGAGGAAGTGCACTCTTTCATTCATCATACACAACGGCAAGACGGTGGATTTTTGGATGCCCCATCATTGATTTCGTTTCGTTTCCGGAATGGGAAAATTGGTAACTTGGAGGTTGTCTATTCTCCTGAACTTGAAATTTCTGGTTACTACTATGCGCAAGATGACCGTGTGGAAATAACAGGCACACATGGGATCATTTGGATCAATGGAGGGCACGGTCGAATCGGTGAAACTCCTCCACTAGTGCTTTACTCCAAGAGCAATATCACTGAATATCGGGATGTAGCTATGGGGTGGGAGCAGAGTTTTATTCAGTCAACTCGCCATTTTCTCAATGTGCTGAAAGATGGAGGAGAGCCCATTTTGACAGTTAGGCAGGGCAGACAGGTACTAAAATTTGCCTTGGCAGCAGAAGAATCAGCCCAAAAAGGGCAATCAATTAGATTGCGAGAGGATCTGGTATGAACTCATCACAAGGTTTCCCAGAAACCCAAGAAAAAAGAGCACAGTGGTTCAAAAGCCATGGTGGAGTGAATGCAGTTGTGGAGGCAGGATTATTATCAAATACAGTTTCCATGGGCCTGACTGAGGTACTTGTGCTGGGGCTGATCAGGCAAGGAGTCACCAAATTTCTAATGATCTTAGGACATGGTTCCACTGAATTTGGAGAAACTCTACGAGTTTATGAATCTGCAGGTTTGGTGAAGGGGTTTCAGTTTCGAAACGAAGTTGAAATGGCCCACACCGCTACGGCATTACGTTGGGTGTATGATGAACCATGTGCCGTGGTTACCTCTATTGGACCTGGAGCTCTGCAAGCCATGGCAGCATCCATTGTTTCTTCTTCAAATGGTATTGGAGTCTATCACATTTATGGTGATGAAACTACACATGGTGAGGGATACAACATGCAGCAGGTACCGAAACGAGAACAAGGCATGTTTGGGCAAATCACAGCTGTTATGGGATCATCATACACTCTCCACACTCCTCAGGCCTTTCGTGAAGCACTTCGAAGGGGAGCGACAAGGGTTTTCCATCCTTCAAAGGCGGGCCCCTTCTTTCTGAACCTACCCATCAACACACAGCCTGCAAAAGTCACCTTGCGATTAGATAGCTTGCCAGAGCGTCCTCAGCTATTTGTACCCTACCTCCTCAGCGATGACTTGATCAAAAATGCGGCAGCATTGATTTCCCAGGCTTCTCAGGTAGCAATCAAAGTTGGAGGAGGGTCTCGCAAAGCCGCAGAAGCATTGCTATGTTTTGCAGAAACCTCTGGGGCCGTAGTCGTTTTAAGCCCTGGCTCTACAGGGGTTTTACCAGATGATCATCCACAAAATATGCATGTCGGTGGGTCAAAGGGTACCATCAGTGGTAATTACGCCATGCAGGAGGCTGAGCTTGTTATTTTTGTCGGTAGCCGAGGAGTTTGTCAAAGTGACTGTTCTGGTATGGGTTGGCCCAAGGCAAAATATGTGATCAACGTCAATACAGATTTTAACGATGCGCTTCACTACAACAATACTCTAGCATTGCAAGGAGATGCAGCTACAGTTCTGAAGCAACTGACTCAATGCTTAGACAAACAGAAAAATACAAGTGAATGGTTGTCAAAGTGCTTAGCTAAAAAGCAAGAATGGCAAGCTTTCAAGAAAGTTCGATTTGATGCAGCTACTATTGAAGATGACATTTGGAAAATTCCTCTGCTAACTCAGCCTCAAGTGATTAAAATTGCTGATGACTTTGCACGACTTCATGGGGCTATAAAGTTTTTCGATGCAGGTGACGTTCAAGCAAATGGATTCCAGAT
>MDTD01028847.1_pt1 | contig 18641 bp, 17 predicted proteins | sample 811221 | NCBI WGS metagenome assembly MDTD01 (sample SAMN05326646, study PRJNA326480) | marine metagenome | isolation source: seawater | place: Pacific Ocean: South West | collected 2011 | reverse complement strand
GAATCATACAAGAATCAACTAGACAAATAATACCATCATGAACAAGGTATTCCACGTCATGTACGACGACGACGATAAGCTACTAGAGGCTGCTCGTGAATTAGTTGGAAAGGGTGTACACGTGAACGACGTTTACTCACCATTCCCAATTCACGGAATTGATCCAATTATCGGAGTTAAAAGAACACGTTTGGCAATAGCATCATTTATGTATGCAATGACAGGTACATCACTAGCATTACTTGGTATGTGGTATTTTATGATTTCGGATTGGCCTATGAATATTGGAGGTAAGCCAAGTTTCTCTCTATTTGAAAACATTCCAGCTTTCATTCCAGTAACATTTGAATTTTCTGTATTATGTGGAGCACACGGTATGGCAATAACATACTTCCTGCGCAATGGTACTCTTCCAGGCATGCCAGCTTCCAATCCAGATCCAAGAACTACAGACGACAAGTTTGTAATTGAGATCAAGACGTCAAACAATGATCTTGACGCAAAGAAGCTTGAGGCAGCGATTAAGAAAACAGCTCTTCTCGAGCTAAGCATCAAAGACGTAAAGTAATGAGGATGCCAAAGAACACAATCACTCCAGTAGCAGCTGCAATCACAATGATGTTTGCTTCTTGCGTAAATAACCCAGATAGTCCAGGACTTGAGTACATGCCAGACATGTACCGCTCTCCTGCTGTTGAAGCCTATGTTGATTACGGTGAGGATCCGTACTACGTTACGGAAGAATTTGCAGCGTCACAGAGAAACACTCCTAGTGCTAGACTACCCGTTGAAGGAACAATCTCTTTTTCAGGAGAGGATAAGGCATTTAATCTTCCTTACCCATACCCAAACACTCCTGAAGGTTATGAAGCAGCAGGTGCTGAATTAGTATCACCTATTGCTTCTTCTGAGGAAAACATTGCAGCTGGAGCTATACTCTACGGTCAAATGTGTACTCAATGTCATGGTGAAGAAGGAAAAGGTGACGGGGCAATTTCAAGAAATGGACATATTGTAGGAATCCCTTCCTATTCAGGAAAATTAAAGGATTTACCAGAAGGGAAAATGTATCATACTCTACAATACGGGAAAGGCCTTATGGGTTCACACGCTTCTCAACTTTCTCAGAAAGATCGTTGGCTAATTATTGAATACATCAAGACGCTTCAGGGCAATGATGTAGCTTCATCTGAAACAGAAAATAACGACTGATCATGGAATTCAAATTCGAAGGACGTGCCAAGCTTCTAACCCAAATCTTAATGGTTGTGGGTTTGATCGCTCTTATTGGAGGTTATCTAACAGATCATTCTCATGGTCACCAAAGATGGTGGGCTAATCTGTTAGTAAATGGTTTCTTCTACTTTTCAATCTCAGTGGCAGCGTTATTCTTTTACGCATTACAATATGCTACTGAAAGCGCCTGGTCAGTTGTTTTAAAGCGTTTCTTTGAGGCAATGTGGGGTTTCCTGCCTTATGGTGCTGCCGTTATGGTTATTGTTATAGCTGCGGGTCAATTCCAAATGCACCACTTATACCATTGGATGGATCCCACTCTCTACGATCCCACTCACGGTAATTATGACGCTATTATTGCTGGAAAGTCTGCATACTTTAACCCAACATTTTTCTGGGGTAGAACAATTGCGTACCTAGCAACTTTCATAGGTTTTGCTCACTTCTTCCGCAAGTGGTCACTTAAAGAGGATGCAGAGCCAAGTCTTGACTTACACTACTTCCAATTCCGCCGCAGTGCAATGTTCATAGTATTCTTTGCAGTATTCTCTTCTACTATGGCTTGGGATTGGGTAATGTCTATTGATACTCACTGGTTCAGTACTCTATTTGGTTGGTACATCTTCTCAGGTATGTGGGTAAGTATGATCATCTTTACAAATGTTTGTATGCTTTGGCTTAGGTCAAAAGGATATTTCCAAGACGTTAACGAAAGCCACATGCACGACTTAGGTAAGTGGATGTTTGCGATTGCAATGCTTTGGAGCTACCTTTTCTTCAGCCAGTTCATGCTTATTTGGTATTCAAATATTCCAGAGGAGGTTACTTACTACGTAAGCAGGTTGTTCTCTGACGAGTACAGAGTGCCATTCTTAACCATGTTCTTTATAAACTTTGCTGTACCATTCTACGTATTACTACCTAGAGACACGAAACGTAACCCCAAATTCCTTCTGCCTGTTGCCTTCTTGATTTTTGCAGGTCACTTTGCAGACGTTTACTTACTTGTCATTCCAGGAACATTGTTTAACCACCACGATTTTGGCTTTTTTGAAGTAGGACTATTCTTAGGTTTCCTAGGACTGTTCATCAACAGAACACTTACTACTTTATCTAAGGCTTCTCTAGTCCCGAAGAATCATCCGATGCTTCAGGAGTCAAAAGATTTACACTACTGATCTGATTAAGGAAGAATTCTCATGATGAAACTCCTAATACTTTTAGTCATTGTTGTAGGCATCATTGCTGTCGCACAACTTGCAAAGGTTTATCGCCTTTCGGCAGAACTACGTGGCAAGCGCCAAGAAGATATCTCAGAAGCAGACACTAAGCTTCAGGGTACTCTTTGGATCGTTTTTATGGTCCTTCTTTTCGGAACGACGATTTTCCAAATGGTGCGGTACGGATACTGTATGCCGCCAGTAGCTTCTGAACATGGTGTCGAGTACGACATGTTGATGAAGTTCAACCTTTATTTAATTCTATTTGTTTACTTCTTAGTTAATGCACTTCTATTCATCTTCGCTAACAAGTACCGTTACGATAAGAATAGAAAAGCATACTTCTTTCCTCACGATAACAGATTAGAGCTTGTTTGGACGATTATTCCAGCTTTAGTGATGGCAGTAATTATTATCTACGGTCTAAGAACTTGGATAGATATGACTGGCGAGGCAAAGGATGATGCAATTAAAGTTGAGTTGTACTCAAAACAATTTGACTGGACTGCTAGATACCCTGGAAATGACGGAGAGTTTGGTGTAACAGATTTCAACACGATTACTTCTACAAACCCTCTTGGGATTGTTACAAATGAAGGTGTTGATGAAGCGATGGCTAAGATCGATGAAAAGATTGCATCGCTTAGCAAGGAGCTTGAATTTGAAAGAGGTCACTTACTTACTGAAAAGGCAAATCTTGAAGCTCAATTAAACCCAACATATCATGTCCACGGTCACGACCACGAAGATCACTCAGAAGATCATGATGATGGACATGGACACGATGACCACGCTGAGCATGGAGACGAACATGGAGACAACCACTTTGAAGGCCACAACGATGGACATGGCCATGATGACCATGGTCACGAAATGAGCTCAGAACACAAAGCTCATATTGTGCAAAGAATCCACGAAATTGAGGAAATGCTCAACTCAGGTAAGACTACAATTCTTACTGATGGAGCTATTGAGGTGAAAGAAGATAAAATCTACAGACTTCAGCGCCACAAGCAAAGATTAATTGAACTTGAGCCATTCAACTTTGAAAATGAGCTAAGTTCTTGGGATGCTGGAAAAGATGATAAAATTGTTAAAGGTGAGTTCCATTTGCCTGTTGATCAAGAAGTTGATTTTGTATTCCGTTCGCGTGACGTAATTCACTCAGCTTACATGCCTCACTTTAGAGCCCAAATGAACGCTGTTCCAGGCATCCCAACAAGATTTAAGTTTACACCAACTGTAACAACAGATGAGATGAGAGCTCAAACTGGAGATCCTGAATTTGATTATATCCTTTTGTGTAATAAGGTTTGTGGAGCCGCACACTTCAACATGGCTATCAAAATTATAATTGATACTCCAGAGGATTACGAGGCTTGGCTTTCTGAACAAAAAGAGTATCTAACTGAAGAAGAGAAATAATTATGGGAGGACATTCACATCATCAAGAGAGCTTCGTTTCGAAGTACATCTTCTCACAAGATCATAAAATGATCTCAAAGCAGTTCTTAATGACTGCTATATTTATGGGAGTATTAGCTGTATTGCTATCTGTTTTTTTTAGGCTACAGCTTGGCTGGCCAGGCGAAAGCTTTTCTATTCTTGAAACGTTTTTAGGGAAATGGGCTCCAGGAGGAGTTCTAGATAGAAATGCTTACTTGGCTTTGGTTACAATCCACGGTACAATTATGGTATTCTTTGTACTTACAGGTGGACTATCAGGCACGTTCGCAAACCTTCTTATTCCACTTCAGATTGGTGCTAGAGATATGGCATCAGGATTCCTAAACATGCTTAGCTACTGGTTCTTCCTTGTATCGAGCATCATCATGGTATTATCACTATTCCTCGAAGGAGGTGCAGCATCAGGTGGATGGACAATTTACCCTCCGTTAAGTGCTCTTCCACAAGCAATGCCTGGATCAGGAATGGGAATGACGTTTTGGTTACTTTCAATGACATTGTTCGTTGTATCATCTCTTCTTGGAGGTCTGAACTACATCGTAACAATCATAAACCTTCGTACGAAGGGTTTGACAATGTTGAGATTACCACTTACGATTTGGGCTTTATTTGTAACAGCTATTCTAGGTGTTTTATCATTCCCTGTTCTCGTATCAGCGGTAGTACTACTTATGATGGATAGACTTATGGGTACTGCATTCTTCTTAAGCGACATCCACATAGGTGGAGAAGCATTAGATGTAACCGGTGGTTCACCGATTCTATATCAACACCTCTTTTGGTTCCTTGGGCACCCAGAGGTATATATCGTACTTCTTCCAGCATTAGGTATTAGCTCAGAGGTTATCGCAACTAATTCACGTAAGCCAATATTTGGATACAAGGCGATGATAGGCTCAATTATTGCGATTGGTTTCCTTTCATTTATCGTTTGGGGACACCATATGTTCATTACTGGAATGAACCCATTCATTGGATCGGTATTCGTATTTACAACTCTTCTAATTGCGATCCCATCTGCTGTAAAGGCGTTTAACTACATTACAACACTTTGGAAAGGAAACATTCGATTCACTCCAGCAATGTTGTTCAGCATAGGTCTTGTCAGCACATTCGTTACTGGTGGACTAACTGGAATCATCCTTGCTGACTCTGCTCTTGACGTTGCAGTTCATGATACTTACTTCGTGGTTGGACACTTCCACATTGTAATGGGAATGTCAGCAATCTTCGGAATGTTCGCTGGTGTTTATCACTGGTACCCAAAGATGTTCGGGACTATGATGAACACAAAGCTTGGATATGCCCACTTCTGGCTAACAATAGTATGTGGTTACGGAGTATTCTTCCCAATGCATTTTGTTGGGCTTGCTGGTTCGCCAAGAAGATATTACGATGAATCTCAATTTGCATACCTAGATGGTGTTGCTGATCTACAGCCAATCATTTCTGTGTTCGCAATTATTGGTTCAATCGCTCAGATTCTATTCTTATTTAATTTTTTCTATAATATTTTCAGAGGCCAAAAGGCATCAGAAAATCCTTGGAAGTCAAATACACTTGAGTGGACTACACCTGTAGAGCATATTCACGGAAACTGGTCAGGAGATCTTCCTGAAGTTCACCGTTGGGCTTACGATTACAGTAATCCAGATCACGAAGAGGATTTTGTCCTTCAGACTACCCCAATGAAAAAAGGCGAGCGCACACATTAAAGAACACATTTATTCTGAATAAATAAACCCCTCGGTACTTCCGAGGGGTTTTCTTTTCAACTAAATTGGTCCTATGGATAAGCAAGATCACTTTGATATGAGGGAGGAGGCATCTCAGCCTGCGGATGGTGATTTAGATCGCGTATTAAGACCTGCGACATTTGACGACTTCACAGGCCAAAGGGCAGCACTAGATAATCTTCAAATTTTTGTTGAAGCCGCAAAACAAAGACAAGAGGCATTAGACCACTTACTGCTACACGGCCCTCCAGGTTTAGGCAAGACGACCCTAGCTAATATTGTTGCAAATGAAATGGGAGCTCAAATAAGAACTACCTCAGGGCCTGTTCTAGATAAGCCAGGAGATTTAGCAGGCTTGCTAACTAGTTTAGAAGAGAACGATATCCTATTTATTGATGAGATTCACAGGTTGAGCTCAGTTGTCGAGGAATATCTCTACAGCGCAATGGAAGACTACAAAATTGACCTAGTAATAGACACAGGCCCAAATGCCAGAACAGTCCAAATCGAACTCAATCCATTTACTCTTATTGGAGCTACTACTAGATCTGGTTTATTGACCTCTCCATTGAGAGCTAGGTTTGGTATAAATCTGAGGCTACAGTATTACGATGCAAAGACTCTTACTGATATTGTAGAAAGGTCTGCTGGAATTTTAGAAATCCCTCATGATGCAGAAGCGGCATATGAAATTGCTTCTCGCAGTAGAGGAACTCCAAGAATTGCAAATTCACTTTTGAGAAGAGTGCGGGACTTTGCTCAAATAAAAGGTGATGGAACGATTACTTCAGAAATAACAGATTATTCTCTAGATGCGTTACAAGTAGATAAGCGCGGCCTAGATGAAATGGATAATAGGATTTTGTCTGCGCTTATAGAAAAATTTGGGGGAGGACCTGTTGGGATGAATACACTTGCAACTGCAATTGGTGAAAATCCTGGAACGCTTGAGGAAGTTTACGAACCATTCTTAATTCAAGAGGGTTTGTTAGTTAGAACATCCAGAGGGAGGCAAGCTACTATATCTGCTTTTAAGCATTTAGGCTTAAAGCCAAACGCAGCTTCTGGTAATCTATTCGAGTAGTATGTCTCGCTTTAAACATGTTGCTTCTGAAAGATCAAAGTGGCTGAAGTCAAAGGCGCTTGAATTGGGATTTGTTAGCGTTGGTATTAGCAAAGCTGAAGAGCTTTCAGAGGAAGCCCCCAGATTAGAGAGGTGGCTTAAAGAGGGAATGCACGGTGAAATGAAGTACATGGAGGGTCATTTTGAAAAGCGTCTCGACCCTAGGAAGTTGGTCCCAGGAACTAAAAGTATTGTAAGCTTGCTTTTCAATTACCACAACCCAGAAGCCAATACTCGTAAGGGGGAGTTTAAAATCTCGCAATATGCAATAGGAACGGATTATCATTTTGTACTCAAGAAAAAACTTAAAGAACTTCTTAAACTGATTAAGGAAGAGTGGGGAGATGTAGATGGAAGAGTTTTTGTGGATTCTGCACCAGTTCTAGAAAGAGTTTGGGCTGCAAAATCTGGATTAGGATGGATAGGTAAAAACAGTCTATTGCTTTCTAAGAAAATGGGCAGCTATTTCTTTACAGCCGAAATGATGTTAGACATAGAATTTGAGTACGATACTCCAGTCGCAGATCATTGTGGTTCTTGCACAAGCTGTATTGACGCATGTCCAACAGGTGCGATAATCCAACCTTATGTAGTCGATGGTTCTAAGTGCATCAGTTATTTTACAATTGAATTAAAGGGCCAAATTCCTGAACCTATGGCAGGTAAGTTTAACGATTGGATATTTGGTTGTGACGTATGCCAAGAGGTTTGTCCTTGGAATAGACATTCAATCAAAACAAGTGAGCCAGAATTAGAGCCTGCTGAAGGATTACTTCAAATGACTAAAAGTGATTGGGTAGATCTTACTGAAGAGGTATTCAGGGATTATTTTAAAAGTAGCCCAGTGATGAGGACAGGCTACGAAGGCCTTAAGCGTAATATCAAATTTATCCAGAAATAAAAAAGCCCTGTCGTTAGACAAGGGCTAGGTTAGAAAATGTGGTGAGGATTAAATCACCATATAGATCGCCATACTTTTTCAAGCACCATTGTTTTAGACTCTCTCGTTCAGCTCCCTTCAACCACCTGATGCTTTTTTTTAATTCCTTTGCGAAAAGGGCTCTATCGAAGCTGACTTTAGCGAGTACTTTCTTGCAGAATTCTAACATATTGTTTCGTTATATTCACATACATAACGTACAATATCAGAGCTTAGTGTATGATAAAATGTTAAAACGTAAAATAGTTATCCACTTAATTTAGACTTACTTATGGAGTGTATTCTATGGCGTCCTTAATGATGTAATTCATTTTATATACATCGTCATCATTTAAGTGCAGCGTTCCAGCAAAAGTCAATCTCTCATCTGTCACATATTCACGAGGAGCTTTATTCGTAAATTGTAAATCCACGACAGTCTCAGGACCAGCACCGCCACAGAAAAAACAGTTAGCGAATGGATATCGACTTAATACGTAAAAGTCCTCATCTGTATCAACAGGGATTACGTAACCAGTGATGAAAAAGTCATCGCCCTCTGCGCTTAAAACCTCAGGTCCAAATGTTGGTTTCCAATAATATGCTTGAAGTTCTTCTAAAAAAACATCTCTAAATTCAACATCGCTTAATCGTTGCCAAGTCAATTCCGAATAATCTTTTTCAAGCAACATTTCATCGACAATTTCAACAATATTGTCTTCTGATTTTGCAAGTGCAACTTGGCGAATTTTGTCTTGCATAGCCTCACCCTCTGGCGTAGGGTGACACATGCTACTCCAGTTGAGTGAAGTAAGCATAACTAATCCCATAATTCCAGCTATCCAACCTGATCTCATCATTCGTTTGAAAGTATTTCGCTAATATTCATCCTTAGAGTTTTAATCGCAGGTATAATAGAAGCAAGAAGTCCAACAAAGGTAGCGCAACAAATAAGAGTAATTTCAACAGGCAAAAGTGACATCTCGCTTATGTCGTATTTGAATTGGTCTGCAACTAATGTAGCCAGGGTAAAGAGTCCCACTCTGCTTATAATTAAACCCAAAAGAACTCCACCAATACTCAGCAGTCCTCCCTCGAGTAGAATTAAATTAAAAAGAGTTGCTGGAGTCCCGCCCATAGTTCTCATTAATGCAAGCTCATACTTCCTTGTTTGCATATTCTCAAAAACAGAGATAAAAATGCTGGCAAAACTTAATGCCATAATCAAAAACGCAATAGCAGAAATTGCCTTTGTGCCTATACCAAACTGATTATTCAACCTGTTTATTTCAATTGCCGGTAGAGCAACTTGCATATTAGTATCCTTTAATAGGTTTGGCAGTGAGAGAACGGCCATAGGGTTCCTCTTCTTTAAAAGAACAGCAGTTATTTCGCTTCCCTCATCTGCATGATCACCATGTACTCCCCAAACGCTTTCAATATTCGTTAAGAGAAGTTGATCAATTACTGAAGAAGTTCTTTTAAAGATTCCAACGACTTTGAATTCTACATTATCGTGTACATCAGTACCATCTGTTAATCCATGAGCACTGAAGAAAGTATCACCTATACCGAGATCTAATTTTTCCGCTGCAACTGCACCAACGGTTACCTCATAAATTTTAGACCACATCTCACCTTCTGAGATTTCAGCAGAGTAATGTTGAGGATATGAGTGGTCGGTTCCAACGATCCTATATCCCATATGGTTGTCACCGTATGCAAGTGGTATTCCCGATTCTATATATGGATGTTTGGTTACTTCCATAGCAGCTTCAAGGTCAATATTTCCAGTAGGCGCATCGATGTGATATACGTTTGCTAGAATGAGTTGAAGAGGCGACCCTTTTGCTCCAAGAACAAGATCAATATCTTTAATGTTTCGTTCGAATTGTTCTTTGATTTGCTTTTCACTCAACATTATAAGACTTACCATACCTATACCAAAGGCAAGCAGTATTGTGCTCAAAGTAGTTTGCAAAGGCCTGGCCAAAAGATTTTTTCTAGCGATATAAAACAATCTCATTCTGCTAGTTTTTTAATTCAACTCTTTTCACATATCTCGACTTTAACCTTTGGTCGTGAGTTACTATTACAAGGCATGCTCCAGCGAGTTTGGTCTCTTCTTCTAAAAGAGAAATCACAGCTTCAGTACTCGTATCATCAAGTGCTGATGTTGGCTCGTCTGCAAAAACAACTTTGGGTTTGTGAATCAAAGCTCTAGCAATTGAGGCTCTTTGTTGTTCTCCAACACTCAACTCCTTTGGCGATGAATTAGCTTTATGTGATAACCCCAACCTATTTAATAATTCACTAATTCGAGAATTGAGCTCCTCACTACTGATGTTGTCTTTTGTCATAAGTGATGGAAGCGCAAGATTTTCTCTAACACTCAAGCTTTGCACAAAGTGAGCCTGCTGAAAAACAACACCTATGTTTGCTCCTCTAAACTTATCCATTTCCCTATCACCCAAACCACTTACTTCTACACCACCTATTTTAATGCTACCGCTTTGAGCCTTTAGGAGGCCACAAATCAAATGAAGTAGAGTGGTTTTACCTGATCCAGAATCGCCTAGGATTAGAAGTTGATCACCTGGACTGCAACTCACATTAGGAAAGGAGAGAAGATCTGATCCATAGTAACTAAATGTTAAATCGCGTGTTGCAATCATGTCCCGAAGGTAAGGAGTGGTTAGCTTTGAATTATGAAATTTTTGAATCGACTTTCAAAGTACTTAATGGGAGTTCTAATAGGGTTGACCTTAACATACATTATGTTCAGTGAAAGAGGTTGTATGGACTGGTTGCCAAGTGCAAGGATAAAGGAAGATATTCGGTCAAGAGGTATTATGAATACCAATGAAGTAGCATGTTACCTTGAGTGCAATGGAATGTCAGTTAGTGATCTAGCGGATTTAGTGACAGAGGGTTCTATAAATTATTCAGAAAGTACTACAAGGGAGATTCCTAGAAAGTATTTGATTGAGCAAGATGCAAATTTGCAATCTGCGCTTTTTGTTCTAAACGATACTGCTACAACAGTCGTAAGCGCTACCTTTAAGCAAATCAATGAATGTGACTGCTAGATGAGGCTATTACTTCCATTTTTTTTATTTGCTATTTCTCTTCATGCCTATGCACAAACTAGCTACACTCTGAGTGGCCATATACAGGATGCAGGGAGCGGGGAGCAGCTAATTGGGGCTACTATTTATGATGAAGACACTCGTTTGGGCGTTGCCTCAAACATTTATGGTTTTTATTCCTTTACCCTCCCTGAGGGGAAACATACAGTTGTTGTGACTTACATAGGGTATACTGCTCAAAAATTTGAGGTTGACCTTAGTAAAAACCTTAGTATGGATATCGACCTAGTAGCTGGTACAGAACTAAATGAGGCGATAGTAACGGGAGAGAGTTATAACAAAATCGAAGACCAAGTTCAGATGTCTAAGGTTGAAATCCCGATAGATCAAATTAAGCGACTCCCAGCTATAGGTGGTGAAGTAGATTTACTTAAAGCTCTTCAATTAATGCCTGGTGTTCAGTCTGGGGGAGAAGGCTCAAGCGGCCTATACGTACGTGGAGGTTCACCAGATCAAAACTTAATTTTATTAGATGGTGTTCCGTTGTACAATGTAAGTCACTTATTTGGATTTTTTTCTGTATTCAATGCTGATGCAGTTAGAAATATATCAATTACTAAAGGAGGTTTTCCTGCTAGATATGGTGGACGTTTAAGCTCTATAGTTGATATACACATGAAGGATGGAGATATGAATGATTATCATGCTGATGGCACAATTTCTTTACTCTCATCAAAATTAACTTTTGAAGGACCGATAGTTTCAGATAGAGCCTCGTTTATGATTAGTGGAAGGAGGACTTACTTAGATTTACTCTTAGCTCCGTTGTTACAAAATGTAACAAGTAAAGACCCAAATACAGATATTACTCCTAGATATTTTTTTTATGATTTAAATGCAAAACTTAATTGGAAGATTTCACCAAAAGATAGAGTTTATTTTAGTTTTTTTAATGGGCTTGATGACTTTGGGTTAAAGTTTTCAGAGAATTTCAGAGAGTCAGCAACTAGATTTGATATTGGACTTAATTGGGGCAATAAAATTCAATCTTTAAGGTGGAATCATGAATGGAGCCCAAGGTTATTTTCAAATTTATCTCTAATTACCAGTAAGTACAATTTTACTACTGGTGCTGACGCTACCTATAGAGATGGAAATGATGAGGCAAGATTTGTTGCCTTATATGTTTCTCAAGTAGACGATATAGGAGCAAAAATAGATTTTGATTTTTCTCCTAACTCAAGACATTATATCAGGTATGGTATTAATTATACAAATCATACGTTTTTACCAGGGGTCGATTCAACACTAGCTACACTTTCAATAGGAGGCTCACCTCCTCAGGTGGCATATTCAAACAGAGGTGGTGCAGTAGAAACTAAATCAGATGAAATTTTTGCTTATTTCGAAGATGAATTTGAAGCTTCAGATAAACTAAAATTGAATTTGGGGGTTCATTCTGCAATACTATTTGTTGATGACACTAGCTATGTGTCTTTTCAACCTAGGATCTCTCTTAATTATAAACTTTTTAATGATATTGCTTTAAAGTTTTCTTACGCTAAAATGTCTCAGTTTGTTAATTTATTATCAAACGAAGGGGTAGGGCAGCTGCCAACAGATTTATGGGTTCCTACCACAAGAAATGTTAGACCGCAATTAAGTAGACAAGTAGCATTTGGCGTGGCTAAAACATTTAGAAATATTGAGTTTAGTTTAGAAGGTTATTACAAGGCTTTGGATGGAGTACTAAGTTATCGTGAGGGCACAGATTTCATGTTTTCAGCCGATTCTAGTTGGGAAAGCCAAGTAACACAAGGAATTGGGAATTCCTATGGCTTTGAAATTTTATTACAAAAGAAGAAGGGAAAAACAAGCGGTTGGATAGGATATACTCTTAGTTGGTCCAACAGACAATTTGATGACATAAATAGTGGTTTATGGTATCCTTTTACTTACGATAGAAGACACGATATGAGCTTTGTTTGTAATCATGAAATAAATGACTTTTGGGATTTAGGTTTAGTTTTTGTCTACGGAACAGGTAGGGCTTTAACTTTAACCGAGTCTTCTTTTGAAACTTATGTCCTAGATCCGTCCGGGGCCAATATTATACCAATTACAGGCGAGGTTCCATCTTCAAAAAATGCATATCGTCTGAGCCCTTATCACAGATTAGATATTTCTTTAACAAATTCCAAGCTACAAGCTGCTGGACAGAGAGATTGGATTTTCAGTGCTTACAATGTGTATAATAATGTTAATCCTTTTTATGCTCGAATTACTGAAGATCCAGAAGGTAATACCGTGATCGAAGAGTTTGGCCTTTTTCCAATTATTCCATCTATTGCATGGAGATATAAATTCTAATATGAAAAAGTTTATAAGAGTCTTCATTTTAATTTCATTGATTAGTTGTAATAACAGTATTACCAAAGAGATTAATTTGCCTGATCATGTTCCTCAGATTTCTGCAACAATAATAATTGAACAAGGTGCTACAGATTTTTCTGCACTTGTTTCAGCATCTTCTAGTCTAGATTCAGATATTGGTCCGGATGTAATTGAAAACGCAGTAATATCAATCATGTCAGACGGAAATAATTTATATACTCTAGATTCTAATCACTTTAATTCGAGCACTTCACTATATCATTCCTCCTTTTTATCGTCAGATACCACGAACACCATAAATATTCCTGATGGTCAGATTGATTTAATTGTTTCATCACCTAATTACGATGAGGTGTATTCAGCAACTTATATGCCTGAAAAGCCAAATCCGATAATTATTTATACACCTGAAGTAGAAGTTAATTCTGAAAATGAAGGTTTTATTGATATTAAAGATCAAATAGATATTAGCTTTCCTATAAATAATTTGAATATAGACGAATCTTTTTTAATTAGCATAAGTGCATTTTATCTCGATGTAGAATCACAAGAAATTATAGAAGAAACAATGTCGTTTCAGGCTCAAGAACCTGCAATTATAGAAGAAGAAGAATGTATGTTGTTTTATACTCAAGACCCTAGAGTAAGAGAATTAAATATTTTATCTAATCAAACAGATGACACTTTTGATTCTGAATGTAATGGAAGTTTTTGTTTAATTTCAGATGAGAGTGTTTCAACAATTTCTAACGGGCTTGAAAACATTACATTTTTTATTTACCGGATAGAGAAGCCAGATTATTATGTGTTACAATACATGATCTGTTCAATTTCTTCTTTAAGTCCTTCACTTGCAGAACATTATCATAGCGTAGACTCTTATCTAGGTCAATCTGGCAGTCCTTTCGCAGAACCGGATTTAATGTTCTCTAATGTAAGTAGTGGTTTCGGTTGTTTTGGAATGATGAATACCTACACAGAAAAATTAAATTAATATTTTTCTTCTTTTTAGCTCTCTATTTATTAAAGATAGTTCTCTTGAAGTTTGTCCTTTTACTGAAGTATTTTCTTTTGCCCTTCTAATTAAATAAGGCATCGCTTCTCTAATCGGCCCATAAGGCACATATTTGGCAACATTGTAACCGTGTTCGGCGAGGTTAAAAGTGATTTGATCACTCATTCCTAAAAGTTGAGAAAACGAAATTCTAGGATCATAATTTTGAATTCCACGTTTTGCCATTTCCTCACATAAAAGAAGTGTGCTTTCAGAGTTATGAGTTCCAGCAAAAATGTGTATTACATCCAGGTTATCTAGACAAAACTTGATTGCTTCATCATAATCTTTATCAGTTGATTCCTTATTTGGTTGGATGGGTGAAGGATATCCTAGCTTTTCTGCTCTTGCTCTTTCCTTTTCCATATAAGCACCTCTAACAAGCTTAACACCTAACTTATACCCTCCTTCTTTAGCTCTTTCGTATATATCTTTTAAATATTGTAGTCTGTCGTGTCTATATAGTTGAACTGTAGTAAAAACAACAGCTGTTTCTCGGTTGTAGGCACTCATCATGTCCTCAGCAATAGCATCAATATTGTCTTGTATCCAACTCTCTTCAGCATCTATTAAAACTCTTCCCTCCGCATCTGCTGTAGATGAGCAAATGGATTTAATTCGACTTAGAACTCGTTCCCACTCTTCTTCTTCTTGTGCAGTGAATTTGTCGGTTGCTTTGCTCAGCAATCCGTGAAGAGATAATCCGCTAGGCTTGAATACAGAAAAAGCATGCCTTTCGTCATTGCTTGCTGCCTTGCTTGCTGCTAAAATTTCAAGGCAAGTTCTATCTAATTCTTCTTCAGAGGTAACGCCTTCAGCGCTGTAATCCAAAATGGTTTTAACTCCATTTTTTGATAGTATCTCAATAGTATTTTCAGACTCTTCGATCGTTTCTCCACCACAAAATTGTGCGTACACAGTTGGTTTTATAGCCCAAGAAACTGGAAATCGAATCGCTAAAGCAATCCTTGCAATCAGACTACCAATTCCAACAAGCCAAGGCCTACTTAATAGCTCGAATAAAATACGCCCCCTTCTCAAATCACGATCAGATAAATGGCGAAACGCCAACTCTGTGTTATCAAAATTTGGGAGGGCTTTTTTGCTCATGTTGCTAAGATAGGTTTTGTACCTTCGGTGCATGAACATGAAAGTATATATCTCTGAAAATCGTCAACGTATGTTGGATGAACTTTTCGACCTACTTCGCATTCCATCTGTTTCAGCAGACCCAGCATATGCTGGCGATGTCCAAAAGTGTGCTGAGGCAGTAGCAGATTCACTTACTCAAGCTGGTGCAAGTAATGTTGAAATAATGGCTACGCCAGGTCACCCAATTGTATTTGGAGAATACATCGTTAACCCAAATTCTCCGACTGTTTTAGTCTATGGTCATTACGACGTCCAACCAGCTGATCCAATTGAACTTTGGGATAACCCTGCTTTCGAGCCAATTATCAAAAAAACGGATATTCATCCTGAAGGAGCAATTTTTGCAAGAGGATCATGTGATGATAAAGGCCAAATGTTTATGCATGTTAAGGCATTAGAAGCCATGGTAGCCACTGGGAATGTTCCTTGTAATATTAAGTTTATTATCGAAGGGGAAGAAGAGGTTGGCTCTGATAACCTGGACGATTTTCTTGAGCAACATAAAGCTAAATTAGATGCCGATGTGGTTCTTGTAAGTGATACTGGAATCATCGCAAATGACACTCCTTCAATTTGTGTTGGCCTTAGAGGTTTAGCCTACGTAGAAGTCCAAATTACAGGCCCAAATCGCGACCTTCACAGCGGATTATACGGAGGTGCAGCACCTAACCCCATCAATATTCTTTGCGAGATGATTTCTTCTCTTAAGGACGAAGACCAAAGGATTACAGTCGATGGTTTCTACGATGATGTTTTGGAGTTAACAGATGCAGAAAGAAAGGCGATGGCAAGAGCTCCATTTAGCGAAGAGACATATAAATCTAGTATCGGCATTGGCGATACTGAAGGAGAGTCTTTGTATTCACCACCAGAAAGAATGAGTATAAGGCCCACACTTGATCTAAATGGAATTTGGGGAGGCTATACAGGTGAAGGGGCTAAGACAGTAATACCTTCCATCGCAACGGCAAAAATTAGTATGAGGTTAGTGCCTCATCAAGATTTTGAAAAAATCACAGAGCAATTTATGGCTCATTTCGAAAAAATTGCACCTCCTTCTGTAAGTGTAAAAATTACACCGATGCATGGTGCGGCTCCTGCCGTTACACCTATTGATAACCCAGCTTACAAAGCTGCCTCACTTGCAATGCAGGATACTTACGGAAAAGAACCAATTCCAGTTAGAAGTGGAGGTTCTATTCCTATTGTAGCATCCTTCGAAAGGATTCTAGGATTGAAGACTGTGTTGTTTGGGTTTGGCTTAGATTCAGATGCTATACATTCACCAAACGAGCATTATGGTGTATTTAACTACTTCAAAGGGATTGAAACAATCCCTCTTTTTTATAAATACTATGCTAAAGAAAAAGGCAATGCGTAATCGGATTTATCTTTTCGTAATTCTAGGGTTATCCTTCACTTTAACAGGTTGCTATCAAAAAATTGAAGTAACTGAAATTACTGGTTTTTCAAATCTTGATTTAAGCCTGAACGGTATAAAATTAGATCTTTCGGTTCTGGTTTACAACCCAAACTTTCTCAATTTTAATGTTCGTTCAGCCGATATCATCCTGAGCATTGGAGATATAGAAGCAGGTGATTTGGTTCTTGAAGAAGGCCTTCAACTTACATCTAAGGACACAACAGAAGTAAGCCTTAAACTCATATCTAGGAAAGGAGCTATCGGGAAAATAATGATCGACAATTTCACCAATGCAATAAGCGGTGGAGATGTTGTTTTTAAAGCGGAGGGAGAGATTGTCACACAAACTTGGGGCTTAAAAAACCGCCTTCCTATTAGCCATGAGGAAGTATTAGAACTATAAACCCTAACTCAAGGGTCATATTGTACATTTTATTATCCCAACGCACGCCAGCAGGAAGATTAACTTCTGGTACTGGAGAAATTGGAATAATACTCTGAGTTATCCTTGTGAATAGTGAAGAGCCACGACCATAATTCTTTTGGACTCCTATAACAAAGCCCAAATCAAAAGGATGAATCTCGGGTTGTAAAAAGGAAGTGTACTCTAATTTGTTTATGCTCTCCTTCGCAGAAATTAAAACAGAGGGCTGAATTCCAAACTGTATATCAGCGTACTTAGTATGCAAACTGTATACAATTGGCGCATCGATATACCTAAACCTATATCTGTGCGAACTAAAATCTTCTTGCTGTGGGTCGGCAGGTTCTTTACTTCCCTTTTGGTTATATAGTATGCTTAAATGAAAACCATTTTTAATTTGGTTAGTTATTTTTACAATTGCACCAAAATGAAATCCTAATTTATCGAACCCTCCTGCTCCATCCCCATGGATTTGGGATAGGGTTGGTCCAAATACTAAACCACCATTAAAGCGAACTGCTTTAGAATCTGCTACTGGTGTTTGGCCCCATGAGGTTAAGGTGGTGAATAATAATAAAAGAAGAAGCACTCTTGTTGCCATTATTCAAAAATGTAATGGCCTAAACAGTTAATGATTGATCCATTTTCGTCACTAACAATCGCAACGATTTCGCAGTTATTAATATTAAGATTATCGTCCCAAGAAAATGTGAAGTCTGATTGGAATGAATCACCGCTAACAGGATTAGAAATTACAGTTAATCCTTCATGTCCAGTTAAACTAGATCTTAAAAGATGATTGAATTCGTAATTTACTACATGCTCTGGATCTTGGCTGTAATCTTTTTGATCTCCGATTAAATGAGATTCAGAAATAAGAATAGACAACCTGTGGTCACCACTCGGAATAATAATATCCTCACCATCACTATCACTAGAAAAATATTCTCCATAAACGTGAATATTTAAGTTTTCAGCATTTGAATCCCATTCAGTTTCAATAGCAAGTTCAATAGGTGTTGACTTTTCTAATTCTAATGAGACTAAGTCACTCCACTGTTCAGGTGAGAAGTAATCACCTGGATCATCCATCCTATTGACTCTTCCAACAGGATTTGCTTGGAAATCTAATTGATCCCAGAATGCATTTCCTTCTTCACAAGTCCAGTCTGTTGGATATTCATCATTTGTAAAAGCTAAGTTTCCTGCGTGGATAGCAATAGCAAAAACTTTACCGCCATTGTTTTCAACTAATTCTTCTGCAATGATTGCAGCTGCCGGACAGGCTCCACACTGATGAGCAGTAAAATCTTCTACTAATACGTTTTTTCCAGTTTGTTCAGTAACTGTTAAAACAGGAGGTGGCCCATAAACTTCCTCATTGTATTCTACTTCAAACTTAAT
>MDTD01015848.1_pt1 | contig 18642 bp, 24 predicted proteins | sample 811221 | NCBI WGS metagenome assembly MDTD01 (sample SAMN05326646, study PRJNA326480) | marine metagenome | isolation source: seawater | place: Pacific Ocean: South West | collected 2011 | reverse complement strand
TATGCTACATTATGTTTTGTAGACAAATATATGACTTGGAATTTATCTGTCCAAGATGGTATACATTTGGGGACACCAACTATAGTTTATGACCATCCTGTAGAAAAGTATGTTCTTGGTGAAGATTATCCTTATATGTTTTCAAATAAAAAAGAATTTCTTGAAATGGTTGAAAAGGTTGATGTAGACAGAGATTCATATTCATGGACTCTACCTGAACATGATAAAGCATTTAAAGAAAATTTATTTAAAGATATGCAAGAAGCTATTGATAATAAACCAAGTCGTGATTGTGGTGACGGCCCTAAATGGTTATGGCATATACTTCAAGATAATGGTTATAAGAAAAATATCCTTTATAATACACATCCAAATTTATATCTTAGTAATGTTTGGGAGTGGTTGAGATTGTATTGTATGGAGCGTGGAATTATAGATGACCCATTGAGTAAATATACAAAACTTTCTATTCCTAATGATGATGTTAAAAAGGCTATAGAAAAAGAGTTAAATGGGTTAGATTTAAAAGAGTCTAAAAAAGACCCTAAGTTTTCAGTATCAACAGAAAAATCATTTTGGTAAACTAATGTATCAGAACATTTATATTCAAAGAGAAAAAGGTCAGAGAGCAACAGTTCATCTATGGGATGATAACAAAGGTTATTATAGTTTTCCATATAAAAACTATGCATACAAAAAAGATGCTGGTGGAATGTATGTTTCTTTGTCTGGTGAAAAATTAAAAAAAGTAGCTCGTTGGGAAGATGAGGATTTGAAAAAAGGACTTATATATGAGTCTGATGTTCCAATGGAAACAAGAGTATTGATTGACACTTATGGTGAGTCAGATGAGCCATCAAAGGGTATTACTACAATGTTTTTCGATATTGAGGTTGAAGTAACAGATGGATTTCCTGACCCATTAAAAGCTGAAAATAAAATTACATCAATAGCACTATATGATTCAATAACAGAACAATATACTGCTTTAGTATTAGACCCTGATGGTAAAGTCAATCCACCAACAGAAGATAATATCAATATAGAATCATTTTATTCTGAAGAAGAACTTCTACAGAACTTTTGTAGAAAATATCAAGAGATTAGACCACATATTATTACGGGTTGGAATAGTGATAAGTTTGATATTCCATATCTCTATAATAGACTTATTCGAGTATTGGGATTTGAATTTGCCAATGCACTGTCACCACTTGGTAAGGTACGATTTAATGAAAGACAAGAGCGTTATAAAATAGCTGGTGTTTCATCTCTTGACTATTTAAGACTATATAAAAACTTCACATTTAAAGAACAAGCGTCTTATCGATTAGATTATATTGGTGAGGTTGAAGTTGGTATGAAAAAAGTTGAATATGATGGAAGTCTTATGGATTTATATGATGATGATATTAATAAGTTTGTCGATTATAACATACACGATGTTAGAATTGTTGTAGCTCTTGATGAAAAACTCAAGATGATTGAGTTGGTTCGTGGTTTATCTCATATGTGTCATATTCCATATGAAGAAATTTATTTCTCTTCAAGATACTTAGAAGGTGCTATTCTAACACACCTACGAAAGATTGAAGTTGTAGCTCCAAACAAACCTGAAAGAAAAAAAGGTGAAGAGATTGAGTATGAAAAGTTTAGTGGAGCTTATGTTAAAGACCCGAAAGCTGGTAGACACGAATGGGTATTCGACTTGGATGTAACATCAATGTATCCAAGTATTATTATGAGTCTCAACATATCACCTGAAACAAAGGTTGGTCGTTTAGAGGGTTGGGATTCAAAAGAATTTTTAGATAAAGACTTGAAAAAAACTTATACTCTTTGGTTCAATGACAAAGAGTTAGGAAAACACACAGCTTCTGAAATCAGAGGTTTATTAGAAAAGAACAAAATATCGATAGCTTCGAATGGTGTGATGTATAACACAGAAAGACCTGGATTAATGCCTACACTATTAGATACTTGGTTTAATGCTCGTGTTGAATTTAGAAAGCTTGCTAAAGAAGCGGCTGATAGAGGAGATGATGAGAAGTATGAGTATTTTAATCGAAGACAATATATTCAAAAAGTGGTATTAAATTCACTTTATGGTGTGTTGGGATTATCGGTGTTCAGATTCTATGACCTAGATAATGCAGAAGCAACGACATTGACTGGTCAACATTTTATTAAGTTTTCTCAACAGATGTCTAATCTCTATTATAATAAGAAGTTAGGTACTAATGATGAGGATTATTGTATTTATATTGATACGGATTCATTATTTTATCCCTCAATACCAATGATAGAAAATAAATACAAAGACTTTGATAAAACTGATGATGAGTTTATGTCAGAGAAGACTATTGAAGTAGCTGGTGAGCTTCAAGATTTCTTAAACAAATCATATGATAGATACGCTAAGGTGTTTTTGAATCTTGATGAGCACAGATTTAATATCAAGCAAGAGGTTGTAGCAAAAAGTGGAGTGTGGATTACTAAGAAACGATATGGACAATGGATTATTAGAGATGCCGGAGTAGTCGTTAATAAACTTGATATTAAAGGTTTGGACATTATTAGGTCAAACTTTCCAGAAGCATTTAGAGATTATATGAAAGATTTCTTAATGGATATTCTGAAGAATGAACCTAAAGACGCGATTGATAAACGATATATGGATTTTAAATCTAATCTTGCATCTTTACCAGTTACTACAATAGCACAACCAACAAGTGTTAAAAACATATCAAAATATACGGATAAAGAAGGTAGTAGATTCAATAGAGCTCTAAAAGGAACACCAGTGCATGTTAAGTCTGCTTTGAACTATAATGATTTTTTAGAACATCATAAATTAGATAAAAAACACGAATCAATTGCAAATGGTTCTAAAATTAAATGGGTTTATCTGAGACAGAATCCGTATGGAATGCAAACTATGGGATTCAAGGGTTATGATGACCCTAAAGATGTTATGGATTACTTAGCAAAGTATATTGATACTGATAAAATGTTCAAAGGAGCATTAGAAAAAAAAGTTGATATGTTTTATCAAGCAATGAAATGGTCACAACCGGTTGATGTGACAAAAACTTTAGATAGATTTTTTTAAACTTATATAATAGGAGATAATAATGACAGTAAAAAACAATTCACTTGGAAGATTTATTAATAAATATCACCTTGAAAGTGCAGTAGCATCTTCTAAGTGGAAACTTAAAAATGATACACTTTCTGCACGATTTATGACAGAAGATAGAACTTTACTAGGTGACCTTAAATTGAAGAATTTCAAGTGTGATGCTATTGAAGGTGAAGAGTTGGGTATTTATAATACAGAACAATTGGTTAAACTATTGAGTGTTTTAGATGATGATGTTGAAGTAAAATATACTTTTCCATTTTTACATATTCAAGATTCTAAATCTAAAGTATCTTATGTATTGAGTGATTTATCAATCATACCAGATGCACCAGCTATGAAAGTTGAACCAACATTTGAAACAGAACTTGAGATGGATATGAATTTTAGAAACAAATTTGTAAAAGGTAAAGGTGCTCTAGCAGATGTTGAAACTTTCACATTAGTAAAGAATGGTTCTACAGAAACTGTTAATGTTGTGATTGGTCACTCATCTATTGCTACAAATAATTGTACAATACCTGTTAAGACGAATAACCCTGATGTTGGTTTAGTTAGTTTTAATGCTAAATATTTGAAATCTATATTTACAGCTAATAGAGACGCTAAAGAATGTACTATGAAAGTTAGTTCTGATGGTTTAGCTAGGTTGAACTTTAAAGCTGATGATTTCGAAGTAACATATAATATGGTAGCAGTTCAAAATTAGGAGATATAATGGAAAACACAAAAACGGTAGATGATACAGGAACAAAGTGGAAATATATTCTATTAGTTGGTGCAGGTTCTTATTTTGCACATTCATTGTGGGGTTTGTTTTCAGAGGTTATGACTCATCGATTTAAACATTGGATAAAAGGAGAAGGATGGAACGATTAAATTCATTATGGGTTGAAAAATATCGCCCACAAAATCTTGATACCTATATTGGTAATGATTTTATTAAAGATAAAGTTAAAAATTATTTAGAGTCTGGTGATGTTCCACATTTGTTATTACACGGACAAGCTGGTACAGGTAAGACTACCTTAGCTAAATTAATTGTTAATAATATTGATTGTGATTTTCTTTATGTAAATGCATCAGATGAGAATAGTGTTGATGCTGTTAGGGATAAAATTAAAAACTTTGCTAGTACTGCGGGTTTTAAACCTTTCAAGATTATTATTCTTGATGAGGCTGATTTCCTTACACCTAACGCTCAAGCTGCACTTCGTAACATAATGGAAACATTTTCAAAACATTGTCGATTCATTCTAACTTGTAATTTTGTTGAAAGAATTATAGACCCAATACAATCAAGATGTCAAACATTTCAAGTGATTCCACCTGATAGGAAACAAGTAGCTACACATTTGTGTTCAGTTTTAGACCAAGAAAGTGTATCATATGAAATAGAAGATGTTGCTCTATTAGTTAATGCTGGTTATCCTGATATTCGTAGGGTAATTAATGCTGGTCAAAGACAATCAATAAGTGGTAAACTTGTTATCGATAAACAATCAGAAGTACTGAACGACTATAAAGTAAAATTACTTGAAATATTAAAAAGTAGTAGAGATAAGAAAACATCTTTTACTGAAATTAGACAATTATTAGCTGACAGTAAGGTGAAGGACTATTCAGATGCGTTTAGATTATTATATGATAATCTTGATGACTTTGCTGGAGGAAACAAAGCCGTAAGCATATTAACTTTAGCTGAAGGTCAGTTTCAAGACGCTCAAGTTGTTGATAAAGAAATTAATTTTATGGCAATGATAATTAAGTTATTAGGTGAGATAAAATGACATTATTCGATTGGGTAAATGAGGTAAAGACTAAAAAGAGAAAGTGGGATACTTTTTCAGATGCAGATAAAAAGACTTTTAGTCCTTATATGATTCATAGATTTTTATCAATGAATCAAAACTATGTAGAACTCGTGAATGACTTTCAAAAGTATTGGACACTCGAACCTAGAGATGTTTATAAATGGTATTGTGATGTTCTTCCGAATAAGCGTTCATTTGACAAATACATAAAAGCTAAAAAAGTTGAAAACTATCCAAGTTGGGTATTTGACATACTTTGTAAACACTTTACTGAATCTAAAGTACATATTGAAGATTACTTACAAATTATGGACAAGTCTGAATTAAAAACCATATTAGAAATGTATGGTACTGAACCAAAGGAAATAAAAAAATTAAAGCTCTTGACTTAAAGGGTTAAAAGCTCGTATATTATGAATATGAAAAATCACAAATTGTATGGAAAGAGAATTTTACATTTTTTATCTGCTGTTAGATTTGATAGAAATGTGTTTAAACACTCTTCCGATTCAAATTACAAGGTTGTAGAAAAAACAATAAAACATTTACCGATGTGTCATCACTATGTTGTAGTTCCTGAGAATCACATTATAGAAGACAATAGACCAAATGTTACATTGTTGAAGTACCCATATCCCCAAAATGCTGTTAGTAATAGAGCAACATTTAACTTTCAAGCTTTTAGAAGATTACTAAATATGAAGCAGATGGATGTTGATTTTGTATTTACACATCAACCTGAATTATTATTTAATATTATGACTGGTTTGATGGATGAGAGATATGGTGAAATAGTCAATAGATTTTTATTTTTCCATTGGGTTGATTGTCCACAAAGTAGAGGTTCATCTGCTATACCACATAGTTATATGAGACAATTGGAAGCAATTAACCAATGTAATAAAGTATTTTTCCATACGGACATAGCTAGTGAGTATTTTGAAAAGAATTGGAATAAAGATTGGTCTACAAGTTTAAATTTAGATTATGTAAAATCCAAATCAAGTTATTTTCCATTAGCTGCAGATGATTTTCCAGAACCACAACCTGTTGATTTACCTGATAAGAAAATAATTGTATTTAATCATCGTTGGAATGTATCGACTGGTTGGAAAAGAATGGTCAAATATACAGAGGACTTGGGTGATGATTATATGATATGGTGTACAGACCCTAAAGCACCTAAAGAGTATGCAGGAAAAGGATTACCTTTTTCACAATATGGATATTTATTAAAAGAGAGTTTATGTAGTGTATGTTTCGTTGACAGTTATGCTACTTGGAATCTATCAGTTCAAGATGGATTAAAATTCGATAAACCAGTTTTATGTTATAAACATCCTGTAATGACAAAAGTTCTTGGAGAAGATTATCCATTTTTCTTTAAGACAAAAGAAGAATTTTTAAATCTACTAAAAGTAGTTGAAAAAAATGCAGGAAAAGAGTTTAAGTGGGAATTACCAGACCACGAGAATAATTTCAAAAATAATTTAATTAGTAGTATGGAAGATTGTTTATTGACAGATATAAATTGTCCAAAAGATACAATGAATTGGATTTATTGTATACTGAATGGTTATGAATTTAAAAAAGATATTACGAATCAAGTACAACCAAATCTTATGTTAAATTCAGTTTGGCAGTATATTAGAAGATGGTTATTAGCTAATGGAGTTCAAGATGACCCAAATTGTCAATTTACAAGATATTCAATACCAGAAGATAAAAAAGAAGAGTTTGAAAAAATGACTCAATCAGTAGATTTAGTATTGAAACCAAAGACTACAAAACAAACAATAATAAGTAATAAAAATCACGGATTTTTCTAATGAGTAAAAGAATAAGTTATACACAAGTTTCGATGTACAATGAGTGCCCTTGGAAATGGAAACTTAATTATATAGATGACCATAGAGAGTTTAAGGGTAATATTCACACTTTGTTTGGAACTGCGATGCATGAAGTTTTACAAAAGTATTTAAATGTTATGTATAATGATTCTGTAAAAAATGCAGATTTATTACCACTTGATAAGCTATTAAGAGCTCGTATGGTGGATGAGTTTAATAAAATGCACGAGTTTGGAGTTGATGATAAATTAGTATCTCAAGATGAGATGGAAGAGTTTTATCAAGATGGATTAGCAATTATAGACTTCTTCAAAAAAAGAAGAGGTGAGTATTTTAGTAAAAAGGGATATGAGTTAATTGGATGTGAAGTTCCAGTTGATTTGGAGTTACCTCAGGGACTACAATGGATAGGATATTTAGATATAGTAGTCAAAGATAAGATTAGAGATGTTATACAGATTATAGATATTAAAACATCTACAATGGGTTGGAACAAATGGCAGAAGAAAAATAAAAATAAGACAGACCAACTATTGTATTATAAGCAGTTTTATTCAATGATGTATAATCATCCAATAGATAAAATAGAAGTTGAATATTTTATCGTTAAAAGAAAATTATACGAAAATATGGATTTTCCACAAAAGAGAGTTCAGAAGTTTTCACCGGCTAGTGGTAAACCTTCTATAAATAATGCTATGGGTAATTTGAAGAAGTTCGTGACAGAAGCATTTACATCAGAGGGTGAGTATAATATGGAGCACAAGTTTGAGAAACTACCATCTGCAAAGAATTGTAAATGGTGTGAATTTAAAAATAAACCAGAGTTATGTGATAGGAGAAAATAAATATGACACATTATTATGAAGCACAAGTAGAGTTTGAAAAAACATTTGATACAAAGAATGGCCCCAAAACTAAAAAAACAAAAGAGAATTATTTAGTAGAAGGTGATTCAGTAACTTTTGTAGAAGCTCAAGTAGCTAAATTTTTGAGTGATTCTCAAGACCCATTTGAGGTTAAGATTGTTAGAGAGTCTAGAATAGTTGAAGTATTAGACAGAGAGGAATAATGAGTGATTTAAAAAGATTTCAAGAGTTTGTTAGGTGGTTTGAAGAACTTGTATTTGGAACACCAACTGATAGACCAAAAAATAAACTGAGAAAAAGAGCAAGAAATAAAGATGGAACATATAAAGGTGATGATAAATCTACACCTGATATTAATGAAGCTTGGGAGAATGAATAATGAATTATTGGGATAGAGAATATCCAACACATATAGAAGTACCTGAAGATTATTGGGTATGTTCTCATAATGTGGAGTATGTGATAGGAGATTGATATGAGACTAGATACTAGAGGTTTTTCTATGCGAGTGTGTTTAGAACATATCATAGGAACTGATGAAGAAAAAGTATTTATACAATATTTAGAAGACTATAGAACTAAATTTCCTGTACCTGTACTATTAAAATTTTGGTACAATGAAGGAACTATAAGTGAAAAAAAATTATCTGATTTTGTGACTAAATACAAACATATATTAGCTTACTATGGAACAAAAATATACACACTAGAATCTTTGAAAAATAATATTGGTGATGATGCGTGGTTAAATGTTACTGATGAAAAAGGCTGGAAAGATAAAAGTAAAACCTTTAGATTTACATACATATTTGATGAACTTAAATCACCAATTTGGGGAAGTGTAAGTTCATTTCACAACTTAGTAGAATTTCATTCAAAAGAAAAACCAGAGAAAAAACCATTCAAGAAAAGGAGATTCGATGAAGGTAGCAATAGTAGGTAGTCGAAGATACGAGAACAAAACTAAAATTAAAAAGTTTATTTTTAGACTCATAGAAAAATATGGAGAAACGGTTACAGTAGTAAGTGGTGGTTGTAAAGATGGAGCTGATAGATACGCTAAAAAATATGCACTTGAATTAGGAGCTCAATATAGAGAGTATCCACCATTTCACGAGGTTCATAATTTATATTGTGTATTACCAGAAAACTGTTATAGTAAACCATACAATGTAAAATATTTCTTTGTTAGGAACAAACAAATAGCTCAAAATAGTGATATTATTGTTGGATTTATTCCTAAAGGTGTGAAATCAGATGGAACTTTATCTACTTTAAAATATGCTAAACAATTTAATAAGAAAGTGATGGTTATAGATTGATGAAAACAAATTTACATAAAAAATTAGAAAAAATGGATTACTACTCTCTTGTAGACCATTATGTTAATCAGTATCATTATGATAAGATGATGGCTGTACTATATGACTTATCATATCATTTCAATCAATTAGAAAGAGAAGAAGCTGAGAAACAAATAGATAGATTGGGTTTGTCTGAATTAACTTTAGATGAAGTTATAGATTCTGATGTTGTTCTTATGGAATTTGAATCGATGACTGCTATGGAAGAGTATATGTATAAAACTGAATATGAGGGTGTTTGGATTAAATATTTTAAGTTTGGTGAATTATATGAAGAATATGAAGCTGATGTATAAAAAGCTCTTGACAAGTATATATAAAAGCTCGTATATTATAGTGTAAAGAAAAGGAGAATTTATGAGAATAGGTATTGATTGTGATGGAGTTTTAAGAGACTTTATCCCTGATGTCATAAATCAAATCAACAAAACACACCCACAACATTCAGATAAAATTCTTGTTCCAAATTCTTGGGATTGGGAGACTTGGTTACCATTTTGGACAGAAGATGAAACTGAAAAATATGTCTTTGAAGACCATTATGAAAAATTATTCGGTCCAGAAGCTAATCCGATTCCAACTGTTCTAGAAGACTTTCCAATATTGAAAGCTTGGGCTATTAAAAATGGTCACGAATTAGTTTTAGTGTCCGCTCAAAGAGAACATTGTAAAGACATAACTACAGAATGGTTGAAAAAATATGGGTTTGAGTTTGATGAAATGCACTACACTAAAGAGAAATGGTCAGTTGATGTTGATGTTCTGATTGATGACTCACCAGAAAAGTTAGATATATTTAACGAAAGAAGTGTAGCGTATGGAAGACCAATCTGTATGAGACAGACTTGGAATCAAGAATCACAAAAAAAGTATATGACTATTAATAGATTATCAGATTTAATTGATAGGCTTTTTGGATAAAGTATAAAGTTTTTTACATTTTTTTCTTATATATCTATATTTATATATACAGATATATGATTTCGAGGGAGAAATGTTATGAAGAATACAAAGTTAACATCTGTCAAAGTTATAGAAGAACTTTACAATAATTTTAAAAAAGAAACTATTGGTAATGGTTTCAATTTACAAAAACTTGTAAATCGTTCTATACACAAATATGTAACAGATGATGAATTTAGAGATAAGATTCACGAAGAAGATGGTTTAAAAGAAAACGGAACTTGTTTCTAAAATTAAAAAAAGAAGGAAAAGGTTATATGAAATTAGCAAGAAGTAAGAAAAAAATACTACTACTATCAGACGATTTACGAATGCACTCTGGTATTGGAACTATGTCAAGATTTTTTGTAAAAGAAACCTTAGACCATTATGATTGGGTTCAAATTGGTGGAGCTATTAAACATCCTGATAGAGGTAAAATAGCTGATATGTCAGAGGCTATGAGGAAGGAATTAAAAATACCTGATGCATCTTTGAAGATTTATCCAGTTGATGGGTATGGAGACGCTAATGTTTTACGAGAAGTTATGGAGTTAGAAAAACCAGATGCTATTCTACACTTTACAGACCCAAGATTTTGGGGATGGTTATATCAGATGGAACACGAGTTAAGACAGAAAACACCACTTATGTATTATACTATTTGGGATGATTTACCTTATCCTCGTTGGAACGAACCATTTTATGAGTCTTGTGATTTATTAATGTGTATTTCTAAACAAACATATGGTATAGTTAATAATGTAGTTCGTAAATATCCAAAAAAAGATTGGCAGATTACATATGTTCCTCACGGAATAGATGAAAATCAGTATTTTCCGATTGATTCTTTTCATTCTGATTGGAATGATTTTAAAAAGTATAAAAAATCTTTAGTTGGAGATTCTGAATTTGTTATATATTGGACTAATAGAAATATTCGTAGAAAGATGCCAGGAGACTTAATCTTAGCATACAAACTTTTCTGTGATTCATTACCAAAAGAAAAAGCTAAAAAATGTTGTTTACTATTACACGCTACAGCAGTTGACCCTAATGGAACTGATTTACCTGCAGTAATTAATGAAATATGTCCTGATTATAAAGTCATTATTGATGAGTCAAAAGTTGATGATAAACATATGAATTGGTTGTATAATATTGGGGATGTAACTGTCAATATAGCATCAAATGAGGGATTCGGTTTATCAGGTGCAGAATCATTAATGAGTGGAACACCAATTATTAATAATGTAACTGGTGGACTTCAAGACCATTGTGGTTTTAAACTCAACGGTAAGTATTTAACTGCAGATGATTATGTTGAAATAGGTTCTCTACACGATGATAGGAAGTGGAAAAATGAACCTAAATTAACACACGGCGAGTGGGTAAAACCAGTTTGGCCATCAAACAGAGCTTTAGTTGGTTCGCCTCCAACACCATATATTTTTGATGACAGATGTCGTTTTGATGATGTAGCAGAAGCGATGAAGTCTTGGTATGATGAAGGGCACGAGAATAGAGAAGATGCAGGAGCTAAAGGAAGAGAATTTGTTCTGGACCCTGAAGTTGGAATGTCTTGTAAGCAAATGGGATTAAATTTCATCAAAGATATGGATGGTTGTTTTGAGAAGTTTGAAAAAAGAAAAAGATTCACATTATTCGAGGTATAAATGAAAGAACTAAAAAATATAAAAGTAAAAGAACATATTATAGATAAGAAGCAAATGTTAGTAGTTTATTTTGATTTTTCTTATCCTATAGATAATGAAAATATAGAACAAATAACACAAGCCGTTTCAAACATAGTAAACGAAGATAGAAGATTTGTTAATAGAGTAATCTTTTTACCAAAAGGTTTTGATATGTATAATCTATCAGAAGATGACTTTGTTAATATATGGAAGAGTAAAGTAGATAGTAAGAAAGTTGATGAGCTTATGAAAGATGATAAAATACAAAACCCAAACCAACTAGAACTATTTAGAACTAATAATGATGTGGAGGTTATAGAAACAAATGAGTAAACCAATTATGTTAATACAAGCTCCTGTAGCAACTCGTAGTGGTTATGGGAATCATTCAAGAGATTTAATAGAATCTTTAATTGAAATGGATAAATGGGACATTAAAATAGCTAGTTTGAGATGGGGAGATTGTTCTATGAATGCATTGGATGATAATAATCCAATACATCAAAAAATTAAATCTTGTTTTCTTAGTCCTAGTAATCAACTAACTACGCAACCAGATGTTAATGTTGAAATAAGAGTTCCAAATGAATTTCAAAAAGTTGGTAAGTATAATATAGGTATAACCGCTGGTATGGAAACAACTTTAATTTCACCAGAATGGATAGAGGGTTGCAATAGAATGGATTTAATCATAGTTCCATCAGAACATTCTAAGAAAACTTTTATACAATCTAAGTGGGATAAAATGGATGACCGTACAAAACAAAAAGTTGGTGAAATGAGAATTGAAAAACCAGTTGAAGTTCTTTTTGAAGGTGCCGATGAAAACATTTATAAAAAAACTGATGATATACCTGAAGAAATAAAATCTACTCTTGATAACATCAAAGAAGATTTTTGTTTCTTATATGTAGGTCATTGGTTAAAAGGTGATTTAGGTCAAGATAGAAAAGATACTGGAATGTTGGTAAAAGTATTTTTAGAAACATTTAAAAACAAACCAAATCCACCAGCACTTGTGATGAAAACTAGTGGTGCTACATTTTCTATTATTGATAGAGATGAAATTATGAAAAAAATAAAAGGTATTAAATCTCAAATAGAAAATGCAGAAACATTACCACCAATTTATTTTTTACACGGAGATTTAACTGATGAAGAAATGAATGGATTGTATAACCATCCCAAAGTTAAAGCTTGTCCATCATTTACAAAAGGTGAAGGATTTGGTAGACCACTATTAGAAGCTACTTTCGCAGATAAATTAGTCGTAGCATCTAATTGGAGTGGACAATGTGATTTCTTGGATTCAAATTTATCGGTAATGTTACCTGGTAAATTAAATAATGTACATCCATCTGCAGTATGGGACAAAGTTATTCTTAAAGAATCACAATGGTTTACCGTTGATTATTCTTATGCGTCAAGAACTTTGATGGATATATGGAAAAATTTTAAAAATTATAAGTCTAGAGCTTTGAAACAAGGTTCTAATAATAGATTAAAATTTACTCTTAATAATATGAAAAAAGAATTTACAGAGTTGGTAGATAAGTATATTCCAGAATTTCCTAAACAAGTTGATTTAAAACTACCAAAATTGAAAAAAGTTGGGGGTAATAAATCTAAAGAACTTAAATTACCAAAATTAAAAAAAATAACGAGTGAGGTGAAAAATGAGCCAAGTACAACCACAGTTTAAAGAAGAACAAATAATAAGTCCAATAGATGGTAGTGATAAATGTTTTAGAGTTTTTTCAGAACCTTCTACAGAAGAGTCATATTTATGTATGAGTACTGGATATTCAACACATTCTAAACTAAAAATTGGTTCAGCCGAGTTGACAAGTGAACTAGAAAAATCTCCAGAATTAGTCAAAGCTGTACAGTTTTATGATGAGGAGAGGGATTTAGTTTGGTTACCAACTATAATAAATATACCAGAAAAAGGTATGGTTTTTCCAGAGGGTAGTTTAGAACAATGGGGTTGGTGTTATGCTTCAATTATCGATATACCTGAAGATGAACAGAAAAATTATCCAATACCTGGAAAAGAGGGAGAGTTCTATACAAACAAACTAGATATAGAAAATTGTAAAAGATTTGAAAAAAATGAATTTGACAAAGCTCTTATTGATATGGGAATTTTAACAAAAGACTTTAAAGGGAGTTTAATGAATGCCAAGTAAAGTAAATCATAGTAAAAATATAATAAATGAAGTAGCGTCTTCAAAAACAAAAACACAATCTGGTGATATTGTATTTTTTAATTATTCAGGTAAAAAAGTAACAACAAAAAGACCTATGGTTTTAGTGCTTCACCCTAATTGGAAAGGTCACTTACACGGATTGAACCTTGATTATATACCACAAAGTACTTTGAAGAAATTATGGGAAATAACAAAAGTTACATTAGCTGGAAAAGTTCAAAGGTTAACTAAGCTTAGACTACCACTATTGAAAGCTGATATTGGTAATCCCAAATCATTCTATACTAATAGATTAAAAAAGTTTCTTACTAGTGAATTAGGTAAAACTGGAGTAGCGTATAGAACATATACTATTGGTTCGATAGGTGGTTTGAAGAAAGTTGATTATAGATTTGAAGATTCTACTTTTACTAAAGAAACTGAACAAGCTTTAGATAGTTTAGAAAAATAAAACAAAAAGGTTATAAATGAAGTTAAGTTATGCAATCACTACTCATAATGAGTATGAAGAGATTAACGAGTTACTTGGTATACTCGTACATCACATAGACCCAGAAAAAGATGAGATTGTAATTCTCGATGATTATTCAGATGAGAAAACACAACAAGTATTTACATCTTGGACTTCTCAGTATGGCCACAGTATTAATTTTAAAATAGAACAAAGAGCTTTAAATAAAGATTTTGCATCACAAAAAAATTACTTGACTAGTATGTGTTCAGGCGATTATATTATAAACATAGATGCAGACGAAATACCACACGATGTATTTCTGAATCAGATTAGACAAGTTATAGAGATTAATGAAGTTGATTTAATTTGGGTGCCGAGAGTAAATACGGTTGATGGTATCACACAAGAGCATATTAATAAATGGGGTTGGAATGTAAATGAAAATGGTTGGATAAATTATCCAGATTACCAAGCTAGGGTTTATAAAAATGCAGAACATATTAAATGGATTAGACCAGTTCACGAGCGTATTGATGGATTTAAAACTTTTTCTCATTTACCACCACACGAAGAATTAAGTTTTTATCATAGAAAAGAAATTAAAAAACAGGAAAAACAAAATGAGTTCTATAGTAAAATACAATAAAGATTTATTTAATAGGATAGATAACTATAGAGATAGTATTTTAGACTATTTAAAACAAACAAATAATCACTACACAACAGACCAAATTAAGATAGAAGAAAATTTTGAAAACAAACAAGTGTCTGTAAATTACCATAGATGGTTGCATCCATATCAAGGTGATTGGGAAGTTGAATCTTTATTTAATAGTGTTAAGATGGGATTTACAAAAAAACTTATAAAACCAAATTCAGTAGTTTTAGATATAGGAGCTCACACTGGTAATATGTCAGTAGCATATAGTATGTTTGCAGATAAAGTTATAGCATTTGAACCTAATCCAGCTACATTTGAAATATTAGAAAAAAATTCTAAACTTAATTCAAATATAATCCCATATAATTTTGGTTGTTCGGATGAAGAGGGAGAGATAGAATTTCATTACTCAGACCCTGGATTTAATAATGGTGGTTATGCTACAAAAACGGATTTTGGAGTTGGAGTTACTGGACATAATACACCTATAGAAGTTTATTGTGTTAATGTTGATTCCTTAATTAAAGAATTACATACAAGTGATTACAATAACATAAGTTATATAAAAATTGATTGTGAAGGACACGATAAGTCAATACTTCTAACTTTAAAAAGTATTATAGAAGTAAATAAACCAATTATACAAACAGAAATATACGATGGTTTATCACTTAATGAACGGATAGAGTTAATAGAAACTATAGATTCACTAGACTATGATTGTTATAATTTTACAGAAGCTAATGATGACATTGATAATCTTGGGTCAAAAATAACTAAAGATAATGTCGGTAATTTAAAATTGATGAGTGGTCATAATTTAATTTGTTTTTCAAGAGGTAAAAATGATACCAAATAAATTTCAATATGTATATTTAACACACGATGAAAATAAACATCCAATGTATCAATATTTTCACTTAGTGCATTATCTATGTATAAAATCTGCTATAGAAGTTAATAATCCAGATGAGGTAAATATCTATTGTAATCAAGAACCTAAAGGAGAGTGGTGGAAAGAAATTAGAGATGAAGTAAATGTTGTTATGATAGAGCCACCTAAAGAAATATTTGGTAAACCTATTACTGAACTAGCACACGCCTCAGATGTAATTAGACTGCAAGTTTTATTAGCTGAAGGTGGGATTTATACAGATATGGATACTATATCAGTTAAACCTTATGGTGATTTATTAGATAATAAATTTGTTTTAGGACAACAAGGAGTTGGTGGTTCTGAAGGATTATGTCCTGCTGTTATTATGTCAGAAAAAGATTCTGAATTTGGTAAACAATGGTTATATGGATTTAAGGATACATTTATGGGAGGCCCTCCTGGAAGTGATGGTTGGTGTACTCATTCTGTTCATTATCCATTATATTTATCTAAATCTATACCTCAAGATATTCGTATAGAACCACATACAAGTTTCTTTTATCCAACATATCATCAAGAATCTCTAGAAGATATGTTTGAGAGAGTAGTAGATTTTAATAAAGCTTATTCACATCATTTGTGGGAAACTTGTTCTATGAAATGGTTAGAAAATATAACAGTAAAAGAAATAAAAACAATTGACACTACATTTAATTTAATTGCAAGGAAATTATTATGAACATTGTAGTATTTGCATCTGATAATAAAGGAGTATCTGTACTTAAAAATGTATCGAAGGAAATTAAAAAAAGAAATCATAATTATTTTTTTCTGTTCTCAAGTGATAATCAATTACAATATCCTCATATGGGTTTAGATAAATTCTATTATGATTCAAATTGTGAATTTAATAATCCAGTTGTAAGTCAAACACTAAATTGTCATTTACCATTTAAACCTGATGTTCTTATTATTCAAAGAGAAAGATGGCAACCAGAGCAAAGTATTATACACGAGTTTAAACAATCTTTTAATGCAAAAGTTTATGTTGTAGAGGTCAGTTCTCATATAACAAATAATATTGAAAATAGATTGGAAATGATTTCAAGAAATAATCATCCACAAAATATGGTCGATGGATTTTTTGAACATAGTGAATTTGCAAAACAAAGAAGAGTTGATTGTTTATATCCTGAATGGGGAGAAAAATCTATAGTTGTTGGAAATCCAAGATTTGATTTATTAGAAGATATTGATGAAGAACGGTGTATAAAAAAATATAAAATAGATAAAACTAAACAACAAATACTATTTTGGGGTGTTCAAAATACAACAAGGAAAAAAACTTTAGAATTATTACAAAATTTATCTACATCTACTAGAGATGATTATCAAATATTTTACAAATGTTATCCAGGAGAACCATATAATGATTTGTTCAAACACCAATTTAATCCATTCGTAGTTCCTGGAGTAGAGGTAATCTATGATAATTTAGATATAAATACAATGTCAAAACTATGTGACATTCACATAGGAGCAGTTACAAGTGTTTATAATTATGGATTTTATTTTGATAAAAAAATAGTTAATTTAAATTCAATATGTGATATACAAAAGTATATGAATGATATGAAAAGATATGAAAATGAAACAAAAGATGGTGTTGAAGACTCTGCTCAATTTTGGATGAATGTTCATAAACTGAAAACAATAGATGAATTTAAAAAATTTGTTGATATGGATAGATTAGAAAAATTCAAAGAAACAAATGAATATGTGATGAATTTAGCTAGAAAACACATTAATGATTATGATTTAGATAATAATTTTTTAACAGAAAGTAAAAAAACAGGGAAAGAGTTTATTAAAATATTTGATGAATTTAATGACAATAATGCATCAAAAAGAATCATAGATTATTTAGAAAGCTCTTGACTCGTATAGATAAAAGCTTGTATATTATAACAATAAAAATTGGAGAATTATGGAAAAAACTTACATTATAGCTGAGATAGGTATAAATCACAATGGAGATTTAGATATTGCCAAAAAGTTGATAGATGTAGCATCTTTATCGGGTTGTGATTCAGTTAAATTTCAAAAAAGAAATCCAGATGTTTGTGTTCCTGAGCACCAAAAAACTGTAATGAGAGATACGCCTTGGGGAAGAATGTCGTATCTTGATTATAAGTATAAAGTAGAGTTTGGTAAAGAGGAGTATGATGAGATAGATAGGTACTGTAAAGAGCGTGGAATTGAGTGGTCAGCATCGCCTTGGGATATGGATAGTTTAGAATTTCTAAATCAATATGATTTACCTTATATAAAAATACCATCAGCTATGCTAACTAATGATGAGTTACTAATAGCATCTAGAAATACGGGTAAAAAAGTTATATTATCAACTGGTATGAGTACTTGGAGAGAAATAGACCACGCTAATAATCTGTTAATACACGGTGGTGAAATGCCTGAAAGAATGGGTCAAGGTAATAAGAATTATGCACTATTACATTGTAATTCACAATATCCAGCACCACTTGAAGAATTAAATTTAAGTGCAATTAAAAAATTAAAAGAAAGATTTTTTTGTGAAGTTGGTTATAGTGGTCACGAGTTTAGATTAGGAACATCAGTAGCTGCAGTTTATCTTGGTGCTACTATTATTGAGCGTCACATTACACTTGATAGAACTATGTGGGGTACAGACCATTTGTGTTCTGTAGAACCTCAAGGTTTAATCAAGTTAGTAAAAGGTA
>MDTD01029443.1_pt1 | contig 18645 bp, 12 predicted proteins | sample 811221 | NCBI WGS metagenome assembly MDTD01 (sample SAMN05326646, study PRJNA326480) | marine metagenome | isolation source: seawater | place: Pacific Ocean: South West | collected 2011 | reverse complement strand
TGCCGCAATGCTAGGGATCAACCGCAATACACTCCACAAAAAAATCAAAGAGTTGGGACTCGATAACGAGGGCTAGAGCCCTCACCCTGCGGTCTCATGGTATTAGTTATAACGACTGTGACAACAATACTCTGCGTATAACGAGTAATCCTGTTTCCTGTTGAATTGCCCACTTCACTAGTCTGACTACGAGCGGATAAAATTACTCTTAGCAGGACGGATTCGCTATTTTCGTTATTAGCAATTGCAGGCTAAAAACATGGACCCAAAACCCCTCGGTGTACTCTCGATATGAATGGCTCTGACGCCGGCTGGATGACAAAGATTTCGTTGTCCTGCTTTGCCTTTAGCTATCTACTCGCGATGATTCTGGAAGTCTCGCGACTCTTCTTTCGTGCGCCGATCCGATTTCTAGTCATCGTTGGGATGACCTTCGCTGGTATCTTTGCGCATACCATCTACCTGTGGCTTAAATTTCAGGAAGACTTTAGTGGTGGTACACCGATGTCCAGTTGGTACGACTGGTGTCTGATGGTCTCTCTGGCTGTGGCTTTTACCTATGTCATCATCGCCATTAAGAAAAACGAGAACTCTATCGGCATCTTTTTTCTTCCGTTGATCCTGATGTTTATCGCTGTAGCTTTAATGGTGGAAGACTACGAGGCGTTCTCCAACTCCGAAGCAACCAACGTTTGGGCCATCACTCATGGGGTCACGCTGCTCCTAGGAACCTCTGCCATGATGGTGGCTTTTGGTGCCGGCGTCATGTATCTGGTACATGCCTTTCGTTTGAAAAAGAAACTGCCCCCACGCTTAGGGTTTCGCTTACCAAGCCTTGAATGGCTCGAGCAATGCAATCGACATGCATTGTTTTACGCTACCGGACTGATTGCTGCCGGACTTGTCTCGGGCGCCATCATGAACATTTTAAAAAGCACGCAAAACCAAACCGCTATTCCCTGGACAAATTCCGTCATCATTTCCTCCGGCGTGCTCCTGATTTGGCTCATCACCGTGACCATTTTCGAGGCGGTTTATAAACCCGCCCGACAGGGACGAAAAATCGCTTACCTAACACTTGCCAGCTTTGTCTTTCTGGCGATGGTTTTGGGGTTTGTCTTTATGGCGGAACATGCTGGACAAACCGACAGTATCTCTCTGGTAAAAGGAGTACTGAAATGAAGTTGCAAATGATCGGTTGCAGTCACCATCACACCGATGTGGCGTTTCGTGAGAAATTGGCTTTCCAACCAAATCAAGTCGTCGAAGCACTCGCAAAAATGAGAACTGCGTTTCCACAGTCGGAAGCCGTTTTGATCTCTACCTGCAATCGAGTTGAAATCTATACTGCGGCCGAAAACGAAAAAGACTGCCCTAGCGCTCAGCAACTCATTAATTTTGTTGCCAACTACCACGGACTCGCAGTCGATGAAATCGCCACGGATTTACGTTCCCTCGACGGGGAGGACGCTATTCGTCACCTATTTACAATGGCGGCCAGCCTCGACAGTATGGTCATTGGGGAAGCCCAAATTCTCTCTCAGGTCAAACAAGCCTACGACATGGCTAATCAGGGAGAAAACACTGGCCCGCTTACCCACTCGTCATTTCAAGCAGCTATGCGAGTTGCCAAACGAGTGCAGACTGAAACCAACATCCATCGTAAACGTGTCAGTATCCCTTCGGTTGCCGTCGCTGATTACGCCAGCCAGTTCTTTGAACGATTCGATGATAAAGTCATTCTCGTTATTGGGGCAGGTGAAATAGGTGAAGAGACGTTGCAGTATCTCATCGATAAGAACGCTCGCGATATCCGCATTATCAACAGAAATCACCAACGCGCTGTGGACCTGGCGAGTAGAACAACCGGCGAAGCTTATCCCTGGGAACAGCTCGACAACCTACTTGTTGACGCTGATTTGATTGTCAGTGCAACCGGGGCCACCGAGCCTATTGTTACTGCCGAAGCTTTTCAGGCTGTTGCAGAAAAACGATATCAAAGACCGCTCTTTATCCTCGATCTCGCTGTACCACGAGATATAGACCCTGCACTTAGTGATTTCCTGGGGGTTTACCTGTACTCCATAGACGATTTACAGGACGTTTGTGATCGTAATCGCAAAGCACGCAAACGCGAGTGGCCCAAAGCGGAAAGCATTATTGATGAAGAAGTAGTCCGGTTCATGACCGATTTATATCGTCGAGTAACAGGGCCTTGGATTGGACGCCTCAAACAGCAAGCCAATGAAATCAAGGCCGCCGAACTTGAACGCCTGCTCAACAAACTGGGCGATGCGGCACAGGACCCCAAAGTGCGCAAGGAGATTGAAGTCTCGCTGGGCCGTGTAGTAAACAAATTACTTCACCCGCCACTGGAATCTCTGCGAGACGAGGTAAATCCCGAGGAAGGCCCCGGGCTTTTGGATGCACTGAAGAAACTCTTCCAGCTCAAAGACTAAATCTTAAGCTGCAAGCTCATCATCCCAATCTTCTTCCGCGGCCTCATCCAGGTCTTCGTCGACCTCACTGACTTCTTCATCCAAATCATCATTGAGTCGCTCGGGATCAGATTCTGGCTGTTCCAGGTCGTCTACCTGCTCTTCCAAAGGCTCTGTCAGACCTTCGGTTGCATCTGTCTCAGGTTTTAGCTCGGGCAACTCAATCGCCGGCAACTCCTCCAGGCTGTTTAACCCAAAGGTTTCCTGAAAAGCCTTCGTCGTAGAATATAAAAATGGTCTCCCCAGATCTTCGCTGCGTCCGCTGATACGAACTAATCCACGTTCCATCAATTGTCTGATCACCTCGCCGCACCCGACCCCCCGAACCGCTTCAACTTCGGCTCTTAAAACCGGCTGACGATAGGCAATGACAGACAGCGTTTCTAAAACTGGCGTGCTAAATCTCGCCGGAGCTGGTGTAGATTCCAACCGCCGAACCCAGCTGCTATAGGCTTGTTTGGTAAGGATTCGGTAGCCACCAGCGATTGGCTCAATCCGAAACGATTGGCCGCGGCCGTCGTACCGTTCATTCAGTTTTCTTATCAACGTTCGTACTTCCCGGCCATCTGCTAGCCCTGCCAGCTGACTTATCTTCCGGCTCGGCAGAGGTTCTTTGGCAAGAAATAAAATACCTTCCACCCTGGCTATGCGAGCGGACTCTTCTTCCAATGGTGCAGCTTCAGCGGAATGCTGACGGTTTATGCGCAACCATTGATTTCTTCTGCGAACCAGAAGATTACGATGAGACGGTGATTGAATGGGGCGTTTGATGGGCATTTGGAATAATTCTCGTCTGCTAATAATACCGATTTTTGTGAATTCAAAGAAAGATAGATTTCACCTTAGGCTGTCGCCAAAATCGAACTAAAATGAGTCCCATGGAATCAATTTACCTAGACAATAACGCCACAACAGTGATTCATCCCGAGGCTGCAAAGGCCATGCTGGAGTGTCACCAAAGTGGTTTAGTAAACCCGGAAAGCCAACATCAACGTGGCCGGGAGGCTCGTAGAATCCTGGAGACACACCGGGAACAATTAGGCCAGTTGTTAGGGCTGCATCTGGCCGATATTCATGCTGACCATCTATTCTTTACCAGTGGTGGCACGGAAGCCAATAATCTTGCCCTGCAGGGCTATCGGCTCGCTGCGGAAGGAAAAAACCGCTTGGTCGTCTCCGGGGTGGAGCACCCCAGCATCGCCGCAACTGCCGATTGGTTAGCCACGCAAGGTGTGGAAGTTCGGGTCGTTGCGACGAATTCAAACGGCCAGATTGATTGTGGTCACTTAGCCGCGCTGGTGGATGATAAAACCTTTCTGGTCGCCGTTATGCTGGCTAATAATGAAACGGGTGTGATTCAGCCTATTGCTGAGGTCGTTGACGTCTGCGAGCAGTTGCAAGTTCCTGTCCATGTGGATGCCGTACAGGCTTTGGGGAAAATAGATCTTCATTTTCGTGATTTAGCAATAAGCTCTATGTCCATTTCTGCGCACAAGGTTCATGGCCCCCGAGGTGTGGGGGCTTTGATTACCAAACATGGAAATACTCCGTTACCGATCTTTCATGGTGGTTTCCAACAATCGGCCGTAAGGCCCGGAACGGAGTCTGTCGCCATGGCAGCCGGATTCACAAAAGCTGTCGAGCTATATCTGGAGTCCAGCGAGGACCATCGTTCTCGACTGCAGCACCTGCGAGACCGCCTCGAATCAGAGATCACTCGACGCATAGACCATGCTCTCGTAGTAGGAGAGCAGGCTCCCAGACTGCCGCACACGTCAAATATTGCCTTCCGAGGCGTCGATCGTCAGGCATTGCTAATGGCCTTAGATGTAGCCGGCGTTTGTTGTAGCACGGGTTCGGCCTGTGCTTCCGGTTCCAGCGAGCCTTCACCGACGCTGGTCGCTATGAATTTACCGCAAGATGTGATTGAAGGGGCTTTGAGATTTAGCCTGGGTATATTCAACTCTGAGGCTGAAATTGAAGAGGCTATCGAGCGTATTTGTGCTGTTGCAGACGTTCTCTAAGGTCTGTTTATTTTGGTGGTTTTCAAGCGTCGTCCCTGCTCGTATTCTCTGGCGAAAAGCCTTATAATAGGGGAGTTGTAAAAAGAGGTGTTCTACACCCTAATTACAGTTCTTATCTTCACCCTTAATGAGCTTTATTAGCCTTTTTTTTAAGGGTAAAAAAACTTTTTCGCAAACGGAATCATTCGTGGCCAACGGCATTTTCGCCATCCCGATTAAGCCTCTCGAGCCTACTGCCACTGAGCAGTTAGAGCTGTTTGAGGATATCTCGGCCACCCAGCCAGAGAATGACCTTCAGCAATTCATTTTTGGCAGAGAGAATGCGGCTGTCCGGCAGGCTCTTGAGTGTGTCTTAGCGCAACAAACAATTGCCAGCCCTTTAGTGCTTTATGGCGAGTCAGGGACAGGAAAATCCGTACTCAGTCACACGCTCATTGCTCAGTGGTTCCAGCGGTATCCCGACCAAAAAGCGATGCATACCACCGGTGCTGATTTTGCTCGAATGCACGCCCGGGCAGTTTATGCTCACACGCTGAACGAGTTTCGTCAGAGGTTCCTTGGAGTTGGATTGCTGGTGATCGATGATTTACAAATTTTGAAGACACGTTCCTCCGCTCAGCAGATGATGTGCAATATCATCGATCATTATCATGCAAATGACCGAATGCTCGTAGTTTGTTTGCCTGAACTACCAACGCACATCACTGATTTTGATGATCGATTAACAAGCCGGTTGATGGGCGGGCTGCAGATCGGACTTCAGCCTCCGGGAAAATTAGCACGATCGGTGATTGTTGAACAGCTTGCTGACCAACATGGTGTTAAGCTGGATGAGGAAACAAAAGCATCGCTGGTTAAAGCAGGCGATCGGGTCGTCTCTAAAGTGGAAACCGTCCCGCAAATACGCCAGGCCATGATTCGTCTAAGAAGCGAGGCTGATCTACAAGCTGATTCGCTCGCCGGCACTGACCTTCAGGCCTTGCTAGATCGTCAGCAGCAAGTCAAACACCCCGACATTAAGTCTATCGCCACCGCAGTTAGCAAACACCTAAACATTCGACTGAATGACATGAAGAGCTCCGGCAGGCGACGATATGTTGTGAGGGCTCGAGGTATTGCTATTTATCTCTGCCGATTGTTTACCACGTCGAGCTTTGGTGATATTGGCCGCTACTTTGGTAAGCGTGATCACAGCACTGTGATGCATGCCAGTAAAAAAATCGCTGCTGCCCTGGAGTCTGATGCCTCCATCCGACTGGCCGTTGAGGAAATCTCGGCCAAACTAGCTCAACGATACAATTTAGAAAAACAAAATTAATTGAACATTGATATTCAAAAGGAGCTTTGTGGAAAACTCGTCTATTCAACCTCTATCGACGTCCATCGTTAAACGCCAAATACAGCAACCCTGCCAACCTTTGACATTACCAACCTTTCATGGACATTTACCGACGTTGAATAAACATTTCACTGACCGGTTTTACACTACCAATGACCAGCTTCAACTATCGGAAATTCCAGCGTTAAGCAGTTCCAAATGGACCTCCACTGACCATCCACGAAGCCTCCTTTTTAATACAACTGTATTTAAAAAAATAATATATAACTCCCTCTCTGAATAACCACGAAGGATCGGACATGAAATTCACCTTTGACCGCGAAAAGATGCTGGCCGCTTTTCAACCTGCAGCTTCGGTTGCTCCCTCGAGGAGTCCGAAGCCGATTTTGCAGTGCGTCAAATTAATCGGAACGGAAACCGGAGCAACCCTAATGGCAACCGACACCGAAGTAGGAATCCGGGTAGCCGTCGATGGGATTACGATTGAGAGTCCGGGAAATATTGTGCTGCCGGTGGATTTGTTTGGAAATATACTTCGCGAAAGTAGCGATGAACAATTAACCGTGGTTGCGGAAAATTCGCAGATCAAAGTCACAGGTGGTTCAAGTAAGCATGAATTGCCGACTCAGAATGCCGACGAGTTCCCGGACGTCCAGGAAGTCGAAGGAGCGGACAGTATTCAGGTGCCCGCCGGTTTGTTCGGCGAGTTAGTTAAGCGAACCATTTTTGCCACTGACAACGAAAGTAGTCGTTATGCCTTAGGAGGCATACTTCTGGAGACAGAAGGTAGCGACCTCATTGCGGTTGGCACAGACGGAAGACGCCTGGCGAAAATGCAGGGGCCTGTTGAAATCACCGGGGAAGTCCAGCTGGGGGAGTCCTCGACCATTGTTCCCACGAGGTCGATGAATTTGATTGCTCGCGCTTTAGGGGATCCTGAGAGTGTTGTTCAGATTATCCCCAGCGAAAACCAACTGGCCTTTAAGACCGACGCCGTCACGCTGACTTCCAGATTAGTAGAGGGGCGATTCCCTAAATGGAAAGATGTCTTTCCAAACCGTACAGAAAGTGTCTCGATTGAATTGACCGCAGGTACAGTTTACGGACGTCTGCGTCAGGCGTCGATTGTGGCGAATGACGAGAGCCGTGGAATCACCTTCACCTTTGGCGATGGAACGTTGGCTATGGACGCCACAGCCGCTGAGAGAGGGCAAAGTCATACGGAGATGCCCATCGCTTACACAGGTGATGAAGTAGCTGTTAGCCTGGACCATCGATATGTGGAACATTTCCTGCGGGTGTTAGATACCGAGACCAACTTTACCTTTGACCTGGAGAATGGTCAGGCAGCAGTTTTGCTTTCCACAGAGGACGGGTATTCCTACATCATCATGCCTCTGGCAAGGGATCGGTAGGGACCTTAATGGGCAGTGATCTGACTCCTGACGAACAGCGGTTCGAGGATTTGCGGAAACGGCAGAGGTTTATCCCTCCGCCACCCCGAATCGATAATATTCTGAGCCGTTTGATGTCTAAAACGGGTTATGCCCGGGTCAAATCTGCCAATGCTTTGGAGGGAATCTGGAGCGAGATTGCCGGGCCATTGGCTTCGGCCACCAGAGCGGGGAACATCCGACGGGGAGTGCTGGATGTAATCTGCAAAAACTCTGCAGTTATGCAGGAACTTACATTTCAAAAACAGATGGTTCTCAGTCAGCTTAACGAAAAGCTGGAGGGCCAGAAAGTTAGAGACCTTAAGCTCAGGGTTGTGGATTTTTAGAAATCCACCATTTTGGCGGGAAATAGAGATAGAACTAAATGAGTGACGAACAGAATTCCAACGGTGCTGCTGGTGAATACGGTGCCGATAATCTGCAGCACTTATCCGACCGTGACCACGTTCGAAAACGACCGGGGATGTATATTGGCGATACGTTCAGCCGCGGATTGCATCACCTGGTATATGAGGTCGTGGATAATTCGATTGACGAAGCAATGGCTGGTCACGCCTCTAAGGTCGTCGTTATCATCAATCCTGATGGCAGTGTCACAGTAGAAGATGACGGGCGTGGAATACCAGTTGAATTGCATGAAGGGTTGACCGAAGAGTTTGATCGGGAAGTCTCAACGCTTGAAGGGGTGATGACCGTACTGAAATTCGGTGGAAAGTTCGATAAAGGAGCTTATCAGACCTCCGGTGGACTGCATGGTGTTGGTGTTACCGTAGTGAATTTCCTGAGCCAGTGGTGTAAAGCTGAAGTCCACCGGGAAGGTTTTGTCCATCGTCAGGAATATGAGTATGGAATTGCAGCCGGACAGGTTAAGCGGGGTGAGAAATCACCACTGACCGGTACCAAAGTGACCTTTAAGCCGGATGGCGAGATCTTTGAGACGACGAAGTTTCAGTATGATATTCTCGCAAAACGCTTGCAGGACCTGGCATTCCTGAACAAAGGCGTGAAGATTGAAGTTCGCGATGAACGTTCAGATCAAACCGATGTGTTCTGCTACGAAGACGGAATCATCGATTTTGTGCATCACTTAAACAGAGCAAGCGATGTGCTGCATTCAGATGTCTTCTATCTTGATGGTGAACAGGAAGTGGAGGACGGCACGGTTGTCGGGTTCGAGATAGCCCTGCAATACACCAACGAGTATTCAGAGCATCTCCATTCCTACGTGAACAATATACACACGCACGAGGGTGGAACGCATGAGACGGGGTTCCGCAAGGCTTTGACTCGAGTCCTGAATACCTATGGCGTTAAAGAAAAGATTATTAAAGACGCCAAAGATGCTCCGTCGGGAGATGACGTCCGCGAAGGTATTACCGTCGTAATCTCTACACGTGTCGCTCACCCGCAGTTTGAAGGGCAAACTAAAACTAAACTGGGTAACCGGGAAGTCGAATCAGCAATTGCCACCGCGTTTCATACTGCCTTCAACAAATACCTGGAAGAGAACCCGAAGAACGCTCGGATCATTGTGAATAAAGGTATTACCGCAATGGAAGCCCGGGAAGCAGCCCGGAAAGCCCGCCAATTAATGCGAAAGCGAAAAGATGTGCTGGGCGGAGGAAGCTTGCCCGGAAAGTTGCGGGACTGCATCAGCAAAGAGATGGAAAAATGTGAACTCTATCTAGTCGAAGGGGATTCGGCTGGTGGCTCCGCAGAAGGAGGACGGCTGAAAGACTATCAGGCAATTCTACCGCTGCGAGGTAAGATCATTAATGCGTACAAGTCGCGTGTTGATAAAGTGCTGGCCAACGAAGAAGTGCAAAGCATGATTAATGCCATCGGCAGCGGTATTGGTGATGATCAGCAGTTAGAAAAACTGCGGTACAACAAAATCATCATCATGACTGACGCCGATGTGGATGGATCTCATATTCGCACACTCTTGCTATGCTTCTTCTATCGCCAAATGCATAGCCTCGTTGAGCGAGGGCATGTTTATGTTGCTCAGCCGCCACTTTTCCGGGTGCGGCGTGGTAAGGAAGTTTATTACGTTCAGAGTGAAGATGAAATGAAGGCGCAGCTGCTAGAAAAAGGACTCGCCGACGCTGTATTCATTACCGAGGATGGCGAGGAATTTTCGGGCGAGCAAATGAATGATCTTTGCCGCACGCTAGCCGATGTCGAGGATGCTCTAATTGCACTGGAACGCCGGGGAATTAATCTGCGAGTGCATGCTGAACGCCTTGACCCGGTAAGTAATAAGCTACCTGTATACCATGTATTTCTGGGAACAGCAGATCACTGGTTTATCGAAAGATCTGATGTAGACGACTTTATCGACGAAAACACTCCGGACGAACCGGAAGTCCCAGCGGAAACCGAAGCGAATGCTGAAACCGAAGTAGAATCCGGTGACGGCGAAGAGCAGGAAATCGTAGCTCCAGAAAATGCCATTCACGTAGTGGAACTGCACGAGGTGAGAACGATTAATGCCGGTCTGAAATCTTTAATCGAATATGGACTGGACGTTCAGGCTCTATTGCCTCAGGAACGAACCGGTGTCGAGAATCCTCGTTATATCTTGCGACGCGGAGAAACAGACATCAACCTTGAAGACTTGCGAGGCCTCACCGCTGCCGTTCGGGCAGCTGGTGAAAAAGGATTGCAACTTACACGCTTCAAAGGTTTAGGGGAAATGAACGCAGAAGAATTGCGGGAAACAACACTGGATCCGGAAAACAGAACCTTAGTGAAGGTGACGATGCAGGACCTGGCTGCCGCCGATGAAATGTTTAGGATTCTGATGGGCGATAAGGTAGAACCGCGTCGAGAGTTTATTGAAAAGCATGCACTGGAAGTTCAGAATCTGGACGTGTAGTGACTAGTTGTTCTTTTGAACCTTAAGCTGGCGTTCGATATACGGCTTGAAGTCCGGTCGCTTAATCCACTCGTCGAAGAACTTTTGGTATTCAGGTAACTCCGTCCACATCGTTTGTTGCGGACGAGTAAAAGGATCCACTTTGCCTGATTCGTAATCCGCGCCTTGCTGACTCTTCTCTATAGATGCATTCCAGGCCTCAAAGGCCTGGATCATCTGATTGGCAAGGTCAGGGCGTTTGGTCAGGATATCTTCCTGTTCTTTAGGATCATTATCCAAATCAAATAGCTGATACTCTCGAGTTTGAACTTTGAGTGAAACTAATTTGTAATTGTTATCGAGCCAGGCAGCACGCCCGGTGTGGCGAAATCCGATAGGTTTTGGACGTTTGGAAATATCATGATTGATAACATTGGCGAGTGACAAACCATCAGTAAGGTCGTTGATAGAAGACTTATCCAGACTCGCGTAATCAATCAAGGTTGGGAAGATATCCATCGTACAGGCAGGGTATTTAGAAACTTGTGGTTTGATATGGCCCGGCCACTCAACCACACAGGGGACACGCAAACCGCCCTCGTAAACGGAACCTTTGAAGCCTCGCAATTCCCCGACAGTTCCAGGTTTTATTCCGGGAAGTCCGCCATTGTCGCTGTTAAACCAGAGAATAGTATTCTCAGCTACACCAAAGTCTCGCAATTCTTTGCGTAAATGCCCGATAGAGCGGTCCATGGCAACGAGCTCGGCATAGTGGTTTTTAGAGTTTTTAGCGAGGTGACTAAATTGTTTTGCGTCTGAATCAAACGCCATAAAAGGGCTATGAGGTGTGCCGTACCAGATAACGATGAAGACGGGTTTCCCCCTTTCGTTTTCTCCCCGAATGTAATCCAACGCTTCGTTGACAACGATTTCGGAGGAGTCGCCGCCGTGCTCTTCCCAGACTCCATTGCGACTAAGGATAGGATTTAAATCAAAGAAGTTGGTAACGCTTAGCCAGTGGTCGAAGCCAAGGTGGCCGGGGTGGTGAGTGTCATTTTTAAAAATTGGTGCACCTGGTCCACGCAATCCGTTCAGGTGCCATTTACCAAAGTGAGCAGTGGAATAACCCGCTCGCTTGAAAGCCTGAGCAATTGTTTTCTCTTGTTTATTGATAGCATAGCCGTGGTTGTAGACTCCCGTGCGGTCATTGGTTCGCCCGGTTAGTACGGTAGCTCGAGTGGGAGAGCAATTCGGTGCACCGGCATAGAAGCGATCGAACCGAATCCCATTGGCTGCCATTGCATCGAGATTGGGTGTTTTGAGTATTGGATGATTGTAGTAACCGGTTTGGCCATAACCCATGTCGTCCGCCATCACCAAAATGACATTGGGTTGCTTGGCAGCCAAAGCGAAAGAAGAAGTAATCAACAGCAGTACAGGAAACAGATAACGCATGATAAGCGATTGAATTGCTAGATAAGGATAGTGGGGACACATGAAAAAAACTGGAAACGGTCTGCTTCTACAGTCTTTTACAATCTACCAGCCTGAGAACGTTGTTGCAGGTATTGGGCAAAGGTTGCTCCCAAATCTTTGCTGGTGTCGCAGAGCACGTATTCGCAACGATTGGCATCGCACAGCTTAGTGAACTCTTCGATGAACTTATCTTTCGCTTCCAGATAAGCATCGCGGATATCATATGGCCGGGTTAAGAGTTGATCAGGATCTTCCAGACCAATAAATCTTACCATGCCATCGATATCGAAATTTAACTCGTCCTGATGCATGACGTGCATTAATACCACTTCGTGGTTGTCGTATCGTAGACGTTGAAGTGCATCATCCAGATCATCCAATTCGACCAGGAAGTCAGAAATAACCACGACGATACTGCGTCGGCCGATCTTGGCTGAAACTTCTCCTAATGTGCGAGCGATATTTGTCTTGTTGACGCTTTTAACCTGATCGAGTGACTCGGTCATACGGATGATCTGTCCTACATTATTAGAAGGGGAAAGATAACCGCGAGTTTTATTGTCAAAGGTGGTCAATGACACCCGGTCAGATTGTTCTACAACTAAATAGCCCAGTGTCGTTGCGACCTGTGAACCATAGAGCAGTTTTTGCTGCTCGTCCTCACCGTACCGCATGGAAGCCGAGACATCCAAAACGAGATGGCAATTGAGGTTTGTCTCCATCTCATATTGTTTAATCACGTGGCGTTCATGTCGGAAATAAACTTTCCAGTCCAGGTGGCGAAGATCGTCGCCGGCGACATATTCCCGGTGGCTAGCAAATTCTACGGCGAATCCATGGAACGGGCTTTTATGGGCACCTGCCAGATTGCCCTCAACCAATTGACGAGGATTCAGCTTGAAGCGACTGAGCTGGCTCAGCACTTCAGGGCGGATATATTTATTGAGGATGGCAGAGGACATAGGGTAATGGCGAACGTTATACCGCGACAGGTTCGTTAAAGGTTTGATCAGCAGGGACCGCTTCGAGCAGTAATTCAAGCAGCTTTTCACTATCCAGACCGGATGCCATACCCGCATAATTTGGAGCGATTCTGTGGCGTAGCGCAGGAAGCACAATCGCTTGTACATCTTCGACACTTGTGTGGTAGCGACCTTTGAGTAGAGCGCGGGCTTTAGCACAGGAGATCAAAGAAAGTACTCCCCGGGGACCCGCTCCCCAGCCGACCGATTCATTGACGAAGTCAGGAGCCTCTTCTGTCCCCGGTCGTGTAGCACGAACGAGTGCGTGTGCGTATCCCAGCACTTGATCGCAGACAGGCATTCTGCGAGTCAGAGCCTGAGCTTCGATGATTTCTTCAGCCGATATGACAGACTCGATTCCACCTAATGCACCGGCTGACACCTTTCTGGCGATATCCCATTCTTCGGCAGCAGTGGGATATCCAACCTTGATATACAACAGGAAACGGTCAAGTTGTGCTTCGGGTAGTGGATATGTCCCTTCCTGTTCCAGAGGGTTTTGTGTTGCCAGCACAAAGAACGGTGCCGGAAGTTTATGAGTTTTTCCCCCGGCAGAAATAATTCGTTCCTGCATGGCTTCGAGCATCGCTGCCTGAGTCTTAGGTGGGGTACGATTGATTTCGTCTGCCAGAATCATATTTGCAAAGATCGGTCCCTGCACGAAGGCATATTCGCGTTCTTTAGTGACAGGGTCTTCACGCAATACATCTGTGCCGGTGATGTCCGATGGCATCAGGTCTGGCGTAAACTGAATTCGATGGAATGACAAAGTCAGCGCTTCGGCAATCGACGAAATCATTAAGGTTTTTGCTAAGCCGGGAACACCTTCCAGCAGGGCATGCCCGCGGGCAAGAATAGCAATCAGGACCTGCTCAATCACCTCGTCCTGTCCGATAATTGATTTTTGTAATTCAGTACGGAGATCCTGACACTTTTGGGCCCAGGATTCTACTGCGGTGACGTCTCCGTCATTAGTTGTTTGGTTTTCGTCCGACATCTTCGGTTTCCAAGATTTAGGTTGAAGTGGTTCCTGCCACTTTTGTTATTTAATACTGTTAAAGTACTTTTTCAGCCGTTCTTCATATCCGGCCGGTAAGGTACGTTTTGTGCGGGATTTAATAGCCTGTTGTACAGACTTTGGTAACGCTGCCACCCAGGGAGCCTTGGGAGCTCCGATGGGTGCTGCTTCAGCATCGCCATCACGACCACCGGGTACTCGGGAATCGTTATCTGTTTGAGCCTCAACTGCTTCAACAGGTCCGTCTTTAGGAGCTTCATTTTCAGACGCTCCAAGTTTTCCTTTGCTAGCTGCACCACCATCAGCGGTGGCACCTCCAAGCTGAGCCTGATCCGTAGGCATGGGCTGATCGGACTCCATCGGTTGCCCTCCGGGCATTGGTTGTCCGCCAGGCATGGGTTCACCGCCGGGCATGGGTTCACCACCGGGCATGGGCTCACCCCCTGGCATAGGTTCACCACCAGCAGCAGGCTCTCCCCCGGGCATGGGAAGTTCAGCTTCCGCTAACTCTTCACTGAGATCCTGACCAGACATTAATTCAGCGGTCTTTAAGGCATCTTCAGGGATAAAACTGTCGTTGGGAGGCCCGGCTTCAGCAATTGGTTGAGGTTCGAGGGGCTGTCCTGAAGGCATCGGTTCTCCTCCAGACATTGGATCACCACTTGGCATGGGCTCACCACCAGCTTCAGCCTGTGCCGCTGGCATGGGTTCTGTCCCAGGCATAGGAGTCGCTGCCGCTTCAGAAGGTTCGGCGGAAGCCAATCGAGGATCTTCCGCGGGATTATTTTGAGTGAGTTCTTCTGCTAATTCAGATGCTTCTACGATTGGTTCATTGGCAATGGTTTCCTGATCGGCAATTTCCGCCGCAAGTTGTCCAATACCAGCCAGCGCTTCGGCCTGTTCCATCACAGCATTAAATAGCTCATTGGCATTTGGCTTGTGAGGGTCGTCAGATTCGATCTTTTCACGAATTTCGGCTAACTCTTCAGCTGACTCTTTACCCTGCTCTGCTAACTGAGCCAGGAAGTTTGCCATCTGAAGCTCCTGTTGAATTTTCTCTTCCTTGATATCCGCTAATACTTCAGCCTGAAGCATCTGACGTTCCTGATTGGTAGCCGGATCATCAGCGTTCTCAGCCATTGGCTCGGCCTGTTCTGGTGTGCCATTTTCCGGCGTAGCAGGCTCAGCCGGATCTGTGGAATTTACCGGATTGTCGCCGTCTTCAGGCGGTGCGGGCATCGGGGAGTCAGCGTTTTCTTCGTTTTCCTGTTGGGCTGCGGAGTCGGCAGCTTGTTGTAGAGCTTCCCCGGCGTCCGGGATCGACTGCAGCGTGTTTTCAGCTACTTCGGCTATCTGTTCGGCCGTTGGATTTTCCATCTCAGCCAAGGAGTTTAAGTCCTTTTGAACGTCATTGACATCAGCCAGCTGTTCCTGCAACTCATTGATTAATTCCTGAGCCGTTTGCGCAACCTCTTCACGAATTTGATTAGCAGCGTTTTCCAGTTGTTCCGCGACTTCCTTTGCTTTGTCAGCAGTTTGCTGTCGGCTTTCTGGTTCGGCAGATCCTTCTTCACCGACAGCCTCGGCGACTTCTTCAGAAGTTTCAGCCGCATTGGCTAGTTGTTCAGTGGCTTCAGGGGATAAGGTTTCGACACCTTCAGCAACTTCATTGGCCAACTCGGCAGTGGTTTTAAAGTCATCCTGGATGGCTTCATTCGTTTCGTCGCCGGGTGCCTCTTCGCCACCGAGCTGTTCCGCATTATCGCGGGCTTCGGCTGCAGCTCGTTCGAGCGTATCAACTGCGCGGTTCAATTCGCCAAGTTTGGCAGCCAACGCATTTTTGCGAGCTTCCTCCTCAGCTTCTTTGGTTCGCCCGATTGCTTCTTTGATTTCCTCGCCTGCTTCGGCAACAGCTTCTTCCGCGGAGTTCTGAGCATCCTCGGCCTTTTCTTTGTCCCCAGTGGCATCTTTGGCGTCTGCGGTGGCCTCGGCAGCATCGCTGGCTGCTTCATTTGCCTCTTCGACAGCCTCTGTAACCGACTCGGGAAGATTTGCTTCAGTAGCTTCCGTCGCAGCCTCGTCGGTTGCATCGGCCACCTGTTCTTCGGTTTCCGCAGCTTCAGCGGTTTTGTCGTCGTTTAACTCTTGTTCAGCTTTGCTGTTGAGTTCATCGGCAACTTCCAGTTGTTCACGAGTTTCCTCGAGAGCTTCTGCAATTTCAGTGTATTCCTCTGAGGAAAGATCAGGATCGAGAAGATTGGTTGTGGTATCGAGTTGCTGCTGGAGTTCGGCTAGTGTTCCAATGATTTCATCCTGCTCTTCCATGGCAGCCTCAACTTCGCCCTCGAAGATTTCTTCCCGGGCTTCCATGGCGGCTTCCTGTGCCCTCTCAATGAGCTCAGCCGCATTTTCGTCATTGGCAACTAAGTTTTCGAGACGCTGAAGCTTTTCACGGATTAGGTTTTGAGCTTCGACCAACTCATCAATCTTTACGTCGTCATTTGCGTCGACGGTTTCAAGTTCTTCCTTCAAGGCTTCCTGTGCCGTGAGAATATCTTCGGCGGCTTCTGTGGCATCAGAGTCAATCCAGGCAGGATCTTCAAAGCGGCGAATTTTTAAAAGGATGCTTTCCAGAATGGCAACGACCTCTTTTTCGGTCTTGGCAGCTTCATTGAATTTAGTAGCTTCGAGTTCCTCCTCAGCTTGTTTTAGTAGTTTATGGACTTCGTTTGTTTCCAGGACATTGCTGCATTCTTTCGCTAGCTTTCCGAGTTCACCCGTCCAGTCTTCAACGAGTTCGAGAGTCTCGTCGAAGGCATCGACCAGGACGGAGACGTTCTTCTGAGAATCGATGGTGCTTAAGACGAGCTGCTCCCGGGCTGTGGAAAGCGTCAGCGTATTATCGAGCGTCGCTCGTTGTTGCAAAACGATTTCGCCAATTCGTTCAATTAACTCCGCTTGCTGGCGTCTTAGACGAAGACGCTCGCGTTCACGCAGTAGGTCACGGAGAATATCACGCATGCGGCCGTGGACCTGAGTCATTATTTCCTGTCGCTCAGAAGGCTTTGCAATATCAGCGTTTACCAGAAGCTGGATGACGTCGGGCATCTTTTGAGCAGCTAATTCGCCCATGCGGCCTCGCATGGACTTCAAGTCGTCGTAAAGCGGTAAATCGGTCAGGCGATTGTCTTCAAGCTGCTGTATCTGACGGTCCACCAGAATCGAAAGCAAGTCTGCAGTTAAATCCCGCGCTCGTTGCTGGTTGACTTTATAGCGGTCAATTTGCAGACGGTCAGCCAGCGACGGTGCTGCCGGCGGTGTTTGCTGGGCCATGATAGATGAATCAATACCGCTGGCGACAAGCAAAGCGAAAAGAGCAAGGTGTTTGTAGCTACTCATTATTGGCGATCTCCAACCCCTAACTGGGCTTTAATAATCTGATCGAGCTTCTCATCGGTTTCCGAGTCGATATCCCGCATTGCTGCCAGGAAGTTTGCACGGCTTGTCACCGTAAACTCGATCGGATCGGAAGCAGTGGTAATACCTTCCTGTTGGCCACGGTAATCTGTTACTTGCAATGTGACTAACACAGTATCACCGATTTCTAAATCGTATTCGGCAAGATCGATGGGGACAGTGTCATCCACCAATTTGGCATGAGAATCCGATTCGTTAATCATCTTGGTAATGGTGTCTTCGCTGGTATCCATTCCGACGCGAGTAATCGTAATATCAGCGGCAATGCGATCGATACCAAAGTCATCGATCGCACGAAATTTAATTCGTGGCGCCGCTTTGCTCAATACTAAGTTTATCACGGTTGCAGCTGCAATCCGTGGATTTTGGTCAGGCCGCACCTGCAAAATGCCAGTAATCGGCCTGTCCGGACTGATTCCGTCAGTATCTGTAACGCTTATTTGGTATTTAGTGGTCGACTCCACTCCGATGAGGGGATGGTCGTCAACAGGCATGACCCAGCGATCGCCCTCTTGTTTTAACTCAAAGGATTCTTCTCCCAGCTGAATGGTCGCCACTTTCAGTGGCTTGCTTGAAGTCAGCGACGGAGAGACGTTGGATCCTGCTAACACACTTTGGATGCGACCGCCAGTGGACTTCACATTGAAGGATTCGACCGCGTATTGAGGGATCTCAGCATTCATAGCAAGTTCAATCCGTGGGACCTTTAGAATGTTAATCTTTTGACGAGCAGATTCATCGTCCCCAACCAACGCAGAGACTTCAAATTCATCAATAACCCTGGGCAGTGTGACAGTAAATTCGCCGGGGGCACCTCCGGGCAACAAAGCTAGTTCTGATTCGGCATCGTTTTCGCCGAAGATCTTCAGGATGCCAGCTTCCGGCACGACCTTGTCGGTGTCGACTCGGACCACAAAAGTGACTGGACGACCAACAACCGCGTTGGTTTCGACGGTATCGAGCGATAGAATCACGGTATTGGTGGGATAGGAATGTTCCTGTAGCGTTAATCTTTGGAGGAAGATGTTAAAGTAGTCCGGCACATACAGGGCAACGGCCGCGACGACAAGGACAGTGGCTGTTCCGCGTGCCAGATTTTTCCATAGCTCAGGACGGGAAAATCCAAACAGATAATCAATTCCGGAAGAGAGCCTGGCAGTATCTTCGACCACTCGTGCGCGCAGTTCCTCTGAACCAAACTGATCGGCTACCGTATCATTAAACTGTAAAGCGGCCACCAGGTCGGAATGTACGTCCTGATGCACTTCAATTTGCGCGGCTAGGCCGATGAGGCTTTCCCTGACTCTCAAGGCCGGAAGGAGATATTTCTTAAAGAGCCAAACCAGCACAAACGCTTCAATGGCGAGCAGCACAATGCGTTCGACGGAGTCCATTTGGGTTAGCCAGTCCAAGCCAAATGTTAGTAATAACAACCAACCTGCGGCAGTGATCCACTGCGCTACACCGGATCCCATTC
>MDTD01184547.1_pt1 | contig 18646 bp, 8 predicted proteins | sample 811221 | NCBI WGS metagenome assembly MDTD01 (sample SAMN05326646, study PRJNA326480) | marine metagenome | isolation source: seawater | place: Pacific Ocean: South West | collected 2011 | reverse complement strand
GGTAATGAAGATAGCGAGAGGTAAAATTGCTGATTTATTCTCCAACCTACACTCTAATTTGGGCTACGATCAGGAGGAGTCTATCGTTCAAACCTACCAACTAACAAATGCATTTAATTCAGCATGTGATGAATACGAAGGAATTTCTGGTCAGAAAAAACTTGGTCAGGAAAATGACAATACACAGATTAATGTTAACAAAATTGATCGTATTAAAAAAATCTATCAAGTACTTAATAGGGTGAAAATCGAGGTTGATTCTGAAGATGAAGAAGCGATGGAACCCGATTCCTATAGACTTGGACACATTCTAGAATGCATAGAACTTTTTTCCGAGACTACTGCCTTGAGTCTGGTATTTAGCAACAAAGGGCGCGAAGGCAAAATAACTTCGCATCTACTAGACCCGGGTATTGTTTCTGGTAAATTATTCGCATCTGCGAAAGGTGCGATTCTAATGTCTGGGACTCTATATCCTCCACAAATGTATGCAGATATCCTAGACTTGCCTAAGGAGAAGACGACAAAATCAGAATACAAGTCACCTTTTGCTCAAGAAAGAAGGCCTGTTGTCGTTGCGGCGGATGTTTCTACCAAATACAACGACCGCACTGAGACAATGTGGAATAAAATAAGAAGCCATATTCAAGCACTCATAGATGGGAGTTCTGGACATATTGCGGTGTTTTGTCCATCATACCGATTACTTGAGGAAATTCTCGAAGATGTATTTTTCAAAGGAATAAAGAAGGTTGTAGAAAGTCGCGATTGGACTAAGAATGATATTGATAATATTGTTGATATGCTGAAAAGTGAACGTTCAAAGGACAACCGAATTCTTCTCTGTGGTGTTTTTGGCGCAAGACTTTCCGAGGGCATTGACTACAGTGATGGAGTATTAGATGCAGTTGTTTGCGTTGGAATACCTAACCCTCCTCCTTCGGTTTTATCTAACGCCTTGAAGGATTATGCATCTGATAAATTTGGCAAACACAATGCGTGGAGATACACAGTAACTCAACCTGCCATTAACTCGATTCTTCAAGCGATGGGACGGCCCATTCGTTCCATTCAAGATAGGGCACTGATTCTTCTATTGGATAGGAGAAATCGAGACCAAAATTACGCAAGATGCTATCCAATTAACATGAAGATGAATGTTACAAGTAACCCTGATATTACCACCAGTTTTGCAAGAAGATTCTTCAAAAGGGTCAAGCCATTAAGAGAATAAGATTCAAATCAGTACGAAGGTTCATCGATGTTAATCAGGAGGAGAAGTCATGGAGTCATGGGAACGCATTGAAATTGATACTAAGTCTGAAGGTATTGAAGAAATAGCAAACGAATTTGTTCAAACCGATGGACTAGCCATCACCCCTGAACAACTACATAGTGAATTTCATATTAATGCTGAACACCTAAATGAGGTTGAACAACGTCATAAGCAAGTCCTAGTTACTTCAGGCATGATTCCTGAGGAACATATATCATGGAGTGAACCCAGTTTATCGCTGAAATGGATGGTTGAAGAATTAAATGGAAGAATTAATCCTGATGGATTAACAATTCCCCTTATGGGAATCGAACTCGATGATTTCCAATTATCGACTAAAATTGATAACCAAAACCACAATGTGAAATTGTCAATAAATCACGGACAAAATGATATTCTAGAGAGAACCTTTAGCATTCCCAAAGACTCGGTAAAAAACGAGATTAAGGCTCATTTTATCAATAATAGACTATACCTTAGATGGTAATCATCTATTTGGAATACTCGAGATTGTTCTTATTTCTTGACTCATTCTTTCAAGCGCTTGTTGTGCAGTTGCTTGGTGTTGTGAACCTAATTCTTCCCTACTGTATCGAGCCATCTCAAACATATTATCTAATGCCAGAAGGGCGTCATCCGAAATCTCAGGCATGGCTTGTCTAATAGCCACTTCAAACTCTCTAACGGTCTCGAAATCTCTTCTAAGGAAACCATTTTGTTGAAGAACAGTACATAGATTCTGGTAACAAGTAAAGATAGTTTCTCTAATAGAATCTCCGGCAGCGAGTAACTCGGCAGTATACGCGAATACCTCGGCAGCATCTTGTAGTAACTCATTTGCCATTCTCCTTCGGTAGATTAAAGTTCCACCTGCTAGCAAAGTGACGATTATCAAAGCAATAATGTAAACCCACACTGATTGTTTAGATTCCTCGGCAATAGATTTGTAATTAAGGTCAAAGGTGCCATCCGGAAGGTCGGCAAATTCTTGTTTACTGGATGACGAAATAATAGGATCTACAATTTGAATATCTAAACTCAATTCGCCCCATACATCTCTATCGCCAAGAGGCGGTTGAGAGTCAAATCTAAATTCAGCAACACCGTTAGAATCTGTTGTATAGGTTCGAGGACTTTTCACCTCACCCGAAGAATTGCTTACCCTAAACGTCACATCAATGCCAGGAACCCCCGACTTCGTATCATTAGCGAAAATAGTAATCGTGCCGAAGAGTTCCTCTTGCTCACCTGGAATAATTTGTTCAATATCCCATTCAAAGTCAACATTTAATTGTACGAAGATTGGGTGAGCATAACTGGCCTCGTTGAGATACAATGAATCGTTCTCTAACACCTCAAGGTGGACATATTGTGCTCCATATTGATACCAAGAAGGAATAACAGTTGATATTGAAAAATTACCGTTAGACCACTGCGAGTTGATAGTGTTGCTAGCAATACACCTAGCGCCTTCTCTTTGATTAACACAATCCGAACCATTTCCAAGATATATCGTTATATTTTCGAATACTTCCCCTGAACCACCAATTTCGGAAATCGAGCCAGATAATTCAAGCGGTCCGAAAGTTCCGTCTGATCTAATCACAATTGTAGAAGAAGAAGGAGAGGGGTCAACTGTTATCTTCAAGTTAGACCACACATACCCCTTCGCTGATACTTCAGAACCTAAGTGAGAGTTAGAGCCGTCAAAAATCGCTTCAAATGTATGCTCGCCACGTGATAAATCCAAGGTTGCAGGGACTATAAGTTCCCATTCCCCGTTTAGTGATGTAGTGGTGGTGCCAATCAGATTTCCATCTAGTAATATATTAACAGTCTCCCCCTCTAGACCTTCTTTAGTCAACGAATCAAAGTCAAATAATCTTCCAGAGAGTGCCCATACTTCACCTCTGGTAACCTCACTTCCATCATCAAACAATAATGTGATATCTGAGCGGTGTGCAAGGAAGAAACTGACATTGCTGGTATTCGCTCGATAGTAACCTTGAGATTCTGAATAGGCGAATAATGTGTGATTTCCAAATTCGAAAATATCGGGCATGGTCCAATTGAAGACAAATTCACCGGCAGAATCTGTGGTAACCGAAGCTATTACTATTCCTTCAATAATCAAGTCAACATTGTGATTAGAAATACCAATCAATTGGTTGTCAACCACAAACCCTGTAATGGAGATATTTTGTCCAACTGCAACGGTTTGGGGCATGTCAACACTTACCAAAATATGACTGAAAATATTCCAGATAGCACTGTCATTACTAGGTAGATAGAAAGTACTTCCAGTAAATCTAACCTCAAGAGATACTGGTCCTAAATTCGCATCTGCTGGAACTGGATAAACCGCTGAGAAGAAACCGTCTGTATTGGTATCAACATTGGTCATGAACTGGCCACCTAACCAAACCTCTACAGTTAAGTTAGCCAATGGATTTTCTACAACATCTAACAGTATACCCTCAATTATCATAACATCTTCTCGGTTAACATCTCCACCTTGAGTAATTAACGAGATTACAGTTGGAACGCTAACATTGAATTCAACTAAATCCGAACTCGGCATGTAATATTCAGGATTGGACGGTTCACCAGTACCAACAGGATCAACCCAATCTCTTCCTCCATAGAATTCTACCTCGATAATATGAGAGCCAGCAGAAATATCGTTAGGCACAGACCATCCAAGACTGAACGTACCATTCACGGCATCAGTCTCAATACTGGCAACTGATTCACCATCTACAACAAGATGTACTACTGCTGATGAAGGAACCCCAGAATCAAGCAGAGGTGAATCTAGGTCGTCTAATAGAGTTCCATTTACGGTAATGAAATCACCAGCAATAATTGATTCAGGATAGTCGATAATAGTTAAATTTGTTTGGGCGAGCACAACAAATGATGTGTTGGTCTGCGTACCTAGTAGGCCAGTGGTACCAGGTATACCGGCAAATACGGCATCGATATCCATCGGACCAACTTCTTGGTCAACCGGGATTGCCAATTCTCCAAAGGCGCTACCATTCAATAACGTAGTAAGAGTGGTTGTAATACTGGTTCCAACAAATGTTACAACAACTTGTTGACCCTCAATTGCGGTACCTGTGTTGTCTTGGAGAAGCACCTCAATCGAAATATTTGAGCCTCTTTCAGTTCTATCATTGAGAGTTGGTTGACCTAAAGAGTCTACTGCGGGAACCATGAAAATTAATTGACTGAAGCCTCTACTATCAAATTGCTCAGTATCGTTTGAGCCTAGATAGAAATTTACAGTTGGAATAAATGATGCATCAACAATGTGCGTCCCTGCCTCAAATGAATCCGAAAGGGAAATCGTAGCATTCCAGAATCCTCCGGTTCTTACAGTTCCTCCACTAACAGTGAATCCAACTGCTTGACCGTCTATAGAGAATAAGATATTCGCAGGCAATACAGTACCATCTCTTTGCTCAAGTCCACTTCCATTATCCGATACAACTGTACCAGAAATGTTGAATGATTCACCAGCAACAGGATTATCGGTTATTGAATCTATAACAAGGAAGGTTTGTGATCTGACGATTATTGTAGATATGTTCGATTTCGCCGAAATTAAATCAGAACTTCCATTGAACCAGAATGTAGCGGTTACAAGGCCTAGTGGGTTAGTTGTTGGAATTGAATATGTCAAATTAAATATCCCAGTGGCATTGGTTTGAACAGAACCAATCCAAGTGTCTTCAAGTTGGACTGAAACGTTATATCCGCCAAGAGGCAAGAATCTATTTGAGGCCTCAACTAACTGCCCTGAAAGATTTACATCATTTCCTCTGTCTACAATTATTGGGTTTAGGGGTTTTAAATTATCAAATTCAGATACCCCAAACACGAATATTGGAGATTCAACAGAAGATTCGAGATAGAATGGAGATGAGTCTTCTATCACGGAAATAACTAGTGTCTTATCACCTCTAACCGTACCATTGTTGAGAACATCAGTAGGTACAGTCATGTTGAATGAACCATTGTTGGTAGTAGAGTAACTCGTTACGAGGGTTTCATTCGGATTGTTTAACCAAAATGCCTCTAACTTGACAGAGCTAATAAGAAGTCGAGAGTTATCATCGGCATCGATAACTTGACCAACTACATAGAAGTCAAGTCCAGCAGTTATCGAACTCGGAATACTATCTATTCTGAAGTCAGTATTACCTTGCACTGTAAGATTTGTCGTAGTGAAATTACCTACCCTACGCGAATTGCCATAATCCAACGGATCGGACAAATCGTCAGCAACTCGCATCCTAATGTCATACCGGCCAGGAGCGACCCCCAGAGCATTCCATTGCAGTAACGCGGAACCGTTTTCATCTGTCAAAACGCTACCAATTGTTTGATTTGTTCCATTCCAATCGAAAATAAACTGGACAGAGGCATTTGCTATCGGAGAGCCATCAGCAACATCGGTTACCAATGCACTGAAATTAAAATTATTATTGGTCAATACAACATTTTCCCTTTCCTTATCCTCAGCGAAATTAGTCACGACGAATTCCGATTCTATACCTGTCAAAATCGAAGGTTCCGGTTGTGAAATGGTAGTTCCAGAAATTGGGTCAATAATAGTTTCACCCGAGGCAAAGAAGGGGCCACCCTCCGGTGCAAAGGTAAAGAAATCGAAGTTAAACAGCATATCGTAGGCGCCAGCACGTAGATTTGTTGGGATTGTTATGGTTTGATTGAATGAGGATGTAGAATTATTTACAACTCCTTGTGCGATATCGAATACATCTCCCTCTTCAGTAAGTAATGACATGGTATACTGGGTAATATTTAGATCTAAGATTGGAGTATTATATATCTCATCGAAAATGGAACCGCTGATGTATGTCGTGTTTCCAATATGAGTCCAATCTTGCCCTAGGACAAAGTTCCACCCGATTCCACCCTTTACTCGAAGAGTACCAAAACTACTAGAGAGTTGGTATAATTCTGAACCATTAAAAATTGCCTCCAACTGATAATCTTTAGCTTCGAGATTAGAGTCGAGGTCAACCGTAACGAAGATTGAACGAGTTAGATTTGTGGTTGTATTGAACCAACTACCATTGAATTTGAAATCAAAGTCTCCTTCAATAAACTCAACTGGAATTGAACGATGGTCTAGAGCGGTGACTGAAACTAGAGCAAACGTTCCTCGAAGCTGCGGATTTGTTGTAAAGGAAAATGACAGATTACTTCTCAGCACATAAGGTGAACCAGAGGAAAGATTAGCGTCATCTGTGGTATCGATACTATTAGGATAGAATCGCAACCTAAATTCAATTTCTCCAGCTGGAGCATTTGCCAAAGTTGCATTCAAATTGTATTGCAAGGCAAATGTGCCGTTGACTGTAGTATTGAACACTTCATTCCATGGAGAGAAACTTCCATTCTCCCTAATGGATAAAATTAGATCTCCATCCATATCTGTGGGATTGGTTCCTGAGGAAACCGCAGAACCATTCACCCATAGATCTTGTCCGACTACAAAGATGCTCTTGTCTGATAGTGGACCTTCAATGGTAGCGGTTAGATTTGGTGCCTCGCGAATATCCAGACTCATGACTAGAGAAGTTGGCCTAATATGGAACTGAGGAGTAGGAGCCCCTGGAAAAGATTGATCATCAACCCATCCTTCATACCAAAGTGTTGCTGGTATTATCCCTATGTTCTCACTAACATCGAGCTCTAATGTCACAGACCATGAACCACTTGGTGATACCAGTCCACTAATATTATTTGAACCGTTAAAGGAAGAAGTGAATGATAGCCATACCTGCTGAACCCCAAACTTATTGGAGATTGATTCAGGTTGATTTTCTAAACTCAAAGTTCCCTGAATGATGGTGGTTGATCCAGCCCCGACTACCGGGGAGTTTATCGCTGAAGGTGTGGAATGATTGAGTATCGAGTCATCTGTAACATTAATCAAACTTGAATATATTACCGCATCACCAGGGATAAAACCACTCGATTGGAAAACAATAGCGACGACATGTAAGCCTGGTAGACTCGCAACATCCGGTGTTGCGTTGAATGAGAAGTTCCCCTCAACATTGGTAGCCTGAGTTCCAATCAATCTAGAAGGAATTATGGCAGAACCTGGAACATCTGAGACCTGTTCAATTGGAATTAAATAGGCATTCAATATTGCATTTTCGATAACAGTCTGATTTTCAACGAATCTGAACTGACCATCAATGGTGAAATTTTGACTTGCGTCTCTGTCCCAAGTTAGAGGCGTCAAGGTTTGATTGACAACTTCGATTTCTTCTGCATCTGGGCAAGAATCAAATGGAACCCAACCAAGATCAAGTACGGAAGAACCTGTGTCCAGTTGCATTCTAACCTCACCCCATGATGATTGATGAACCGTAGAAACAGTATATCCATTACCATTCCACTCACCGCCAACATAACCAGTCACATATCTGGCAGGTATTCCTGCTAATCTTGCCATTGTTACAAATGCTGCATTGAAGTCATTACATCCTCCATACTGATTTTCAATTATAAATTGCGCCACATCATCTCCTGAATTTAGGTCGATTCCATCGTGATATCGCTTGAAATCAAATGTTGCATTGCCTTCTTTGAGGAAGTCACTAATCGATAATGCTTTACTGTAAGCATCCGAAGCGCCAGCAGATGATATCACCTCATTGGTTGTGTTAGAAACAATGGAACGGGGATCTGTTAAATCTAAAAATTCAGGTATTAACTCTAGTTGGTAACTTTGACTAGAATGAGGGATTGTATTTGCAGCAATTGAATCCCAATCGTAGAAGTACTCATCATTCTTGAGTTGGATTGAATCAATTATTCCAGCGGTTAGCTTTAGATTGTGTGTATCATTACTTCTAGAAATAATGGAAGAAGGATCTGACCAAAATGTTACGTTGGAATAATGGGAAGATATCGGAATAGTCCCCCTAGATAGTGAATTATTGTAAGTTATAGTCCAATCAACCGAGCCGTTAGAAAACGATGTATCCGGTAAATTGGAAGTATTGGTAAATGAGGGTAGTAATTGTTGATAGGGGTGATCTGTCTCCAAGTTAGCATAGGTTGTTCCCGTGTAAAAATCGTTGGTATTTTGTCGCCATCTATGGATTTGCTCAAGATCGACAGTTCCAGAGGTGTTGTTAGCCCAAAATACGACACCTTGTGCGACTATGTCATCGGTTGGGTCTAAGGGGTCAAAACCTGAACCAACGCAACCGGTGGCCCAGAACTGCTGCGGACACTCATCACCATCGATCATTCCACCACCATCTGTGTCTGGGTTTGTCCAATCTGTTCCAGTCAAATTTTCAATAGCGTCAGGTACACCATCGCCGTCAAAGTCATCAGGAAGTACATCGTCCAGTGGGTTATTTTCTGGATTAGTACCATCAAAATATTCTGACCTATCATTTACACCCCCACTGTCAGTATCAAAGTTTAACGGGTCAGTAACCCATACATCGCCCGAACCATTGAAAACTCCAATCCAAGAAAGGTCGCAACCTATTGTTGTTTCAAAGTAATTATTCAAACCATCTGAATCGTCGTCAAGAAGATTACTGCAGGGTTCATTCGGGTCAGTGAAATCAAATACCTCATCAAAATCGCTAACTCCATCAGAATCGGTGTCGACTAAGGAAGGGTTTGAGAAGAATCCATACGTGCCGAGTAATTCTTCCCAGTCTGCTAATCCGTCCCCATCAGTATCTCGATAATCATCATCACAATGCTGCTGGGTCGTGCCAAGAGTTCCTGCGGCAACTGCAGCAGTATGGCAGTAAGAGCCATTTCGATTAACAACTTGAGTTACTCCAACTGGAGGTAGGCTAGAAACTCCAACTATTGATTGCCCAAATACGCTGGTATAAGTAAACGAAATTAACGTGCCAGATACATTATACCAGCCAATACCACCATTTGGATTAAAACCCGAACCATTGTTAACATCGATGGTACTAGAACCTGTAGTACTAATTATCTGGGTTTCGAAATTAACAAATGAGTCACAAGGGTCGGTGCCGTGTGTGGCATTAAGTTCTTGGCCATCGTTTACACCACCAAAATCTGAGTCTGCAACGTCCCACAGAGTACAAGACATGTTTTCTTCCCAGTTTTCAATTCCATCCTCGTCTTCGTCACCAGAATCTTCTTTCCGGGTAGGGTCAGTTTCCCCTGGGTCTATCTGTCCGTTGCTATTGTTATCTTCATCCCCATCATCAAATTCATCGCCATCGGTGTTGTTATTACGTGGGTCGGTCGCTTGCGCAGGGTTTCCGTATTGTCCGTTAACCTCAACACCGTCTATGATTCCGTCGTTGTCTGTGTCAGCAGCGGTAGGGTCAGTGAGGAGAACTAACGCCTCGTAAGAGTCATTCAAACCATCATTATCACTATCGCTTCTTTGCGGATTAGTTGAAGTTATTCCGTCAACTTCAGCAGTGAATGTTAGACAACCTTGGAGAGGGTCGCAAGGAGTTGTGGTTTCGGTTGGAGTACCATCAGGTCCATTTCTAAAACACGGATTAGCACCGCACATTGTATCCCATGTTGGATTAATATATTCTAGCAAATTGTTTAATCCATCACCGTCAGGGTCACCATTTGGTCCATCAGCATTGGACGGAGATGTTGCATTGAGCCCGTTAGCAGCTTCCCAACCATCAGGCATTCCGTCGCCATCGGTATCCCAGCCTGAGACATCTTCGTCTGCAATACCATCACCGTCATCGTCATCCGAGTTACAATCAGCGTCACCGTCACCGTCAGGATCGGCAGAATCTACTTTCCCATCTTGGTCATCGTCAAATCCATTGGCACAAATGTTTCCTACAGGGTCTTCATCACATAGAATGGTATTTCCATTACCGTCAGCACCAGTGGCTCCACAGCCTGGCCTGTTGTACTGCATGGCGTTCTCTTCATCCCAATTATTGACTGGGACAGTCCCATTCCACCAGACTCCGTTATCCAGTATGGTTGGAGTTGCGCTGTTATCCCAGTTTGAGGGCATCATGTAAGTATATTCTTGCAGGTTAGACATTCCATCCCCGTCGGGGTCACCGACTGCACCATCATCATTTGCACTTGAGAGAGGATCTAATCCGTACTTCCATTCCCAACCGTCAGGAAGTCCATCATTATCTGAATCAGGGTCACTTGGTAGTAAATTTAACAAAAATTCTAATCCATAAGTGAGACCGTCCCCGTCTTGGTCAGTGGTGGCTCTAGCCTCTAGTGAAACAAATTGTATCGATGCAAAAACAGAGAATAGCATTAATGCCACCAAGGACAGTGATTTGAGTTGTTTTTTGTGATGAGAAATTTGCCATTGATGCTCCGGCTCGGAAGATAATGAAGGCTTTCGCATGACACTCATATGTCGGGCTGCATTAATGATTCATAAGGCAAATGGTACGATGTTCATACAATACATCAAAATGTAGACTTATGAATGTTAAATTTCATCCAGAGCATCTAACAGTTCTAAGTCATCATCAGTCTCTTCCATATCAGCTGAAACCGGCTCAGGAATATCCATTTCTTCTTCAAATTTCATCTCAAGTTCTTGCGGAACTTCTTCGATTTGGTATGCTGAAGAATTATACTTACCTCTTCGGTAAACTGCCAGGAATAAAATTGCAAGAAGACCTGCAAACAGAGCAATTGTTTGCGGTTCCGGTTGATATATCTCGTTTAACAAACATGATACCCCTTTACACTCGGTCTTAAAGGTGAATTTTGATTGCTGATTGAATTCTTCAGCGTACGGTACTTCATCGTCCATAGGTGTAACTTTCAAACTGAAATCTGCTTCAGAACCATCTTTCAAGTTCGAAGGTGCGGTAAGTTCTACGAAGAAGTCTTTACTAGAATACGCGGGCAATGTAAGGAATAAGAATCCACCACCAACTTGGTTTGAAGATGCCGAAATTTCACCATCCCAGCCTTGGGGTTCTTCTAGTTCGATAAATACGTCTAACTGGACATTATTATCGTTTGAAATTCTAAACTCAATACTCTTTTTCTCATCAGAAGAAAACCGAGTAAATTCACTCTTCTGAGTGATGGGGAGATTGCCAGGCTGAACTTCTTCATTAACTTCGACGGTCACTGGCAAGTCGAAGTAACGGGCTTCACTAGATTCAACACCTTCTTCGCGTATCTGAAGATAAACAGTGTGATTACCAGCCTCCACATTTGATGGAAGACCAATATCAAGTTCTATATCTGCATAGTTGCCAGATTCAAGAGTTACAATAATTATTTCATTTGGTGAGCCATCGGTAACTGTATAATCCCAGTTTGTATAGCCTAAATCATTGTCTTTATTCCTGTCTAAATCCTTAGGATTGATGATTTTCCAAGTAGTCTGCCCTGCAATATCACTTGAGTCTGTTACCCTTATTGAATAAGAAACTGTGTCCCCCGGGTCAACAGATTCGACTCTTCCGAGTTCCCCTGCATCACTGTCAGATATCACTTCAGCAAGTATGCCGAATGTCCTGTGAACAGTAAAACTGACATCGGTTCTGAGATCGCTTTCTCCAGCACTTGTGACCTGCAGACTGACTAAACCGATATCTTCTGCTTCCCTTTCAGCAGGTGGGAATAAGTCCATTCTGACAGTAAGGATGTCATGGGAGCCAATACTGGGAGTCACTGAATTAATTCCTTCTTCGGATAACTCTAGCCCTGTGTCGTTATCATAAAATTTGTACTGCCATGAGGTTGGCATTGCGTTGACTCTGATGAAGAATGTATCAGAATCAAATCCTGAGTTGAAGACGTCTATGAAGAAATCTCCTACTTCATCGGCATCAACATAGTGAGATAGTGTTTCATCATAAAATTCAGGCCTAGTAGAATCAACAATCTGCATTTGATGCTCGAAATCTTCGAATATTGAAATTCTTGGTTCGGCAAAGACTCCGACCTCTTCGATGTCTAGTACAATCTCAATAACTGCAACTTCAGTTGTGGTTCCGTCAATGTCAGCGAACGCTCTGGCTTCAATTTCTAACTTTTCAGGGCCAGTTGATAAATCACCTTCAGGAACATCAATCTGCAGAATTGGTTTAGCGGATGCACCACCGCCATTCAAAGAATAGCCGCCAGGTTTATCCCAGGATTCAGACCATGTTGAAGGAAGTGAACGGGCTAAGTCGAAAACCACTTGGAGGTCTGATGAGTCTGAACCAGTATGTTCAACTAACAATTCAACATTTGAAGTCATGCCCGGAGCGATGAGAACAGTATCAGGCTGAGTTGAAGGCAATGTCAAGTAAATGTCATGCTCGACAAAAACAACACCTTGATGTTGAAATAACACAGTATGGCCTTGGATATCTTGTATTTCGAGAATGACGTCATAGTCACCAGGGTCGATGCCAAGAGGGTAAGTGAAAGTGTAATTACCTACCAGTCCATCATTATCCAAAGTCAAGTCATCATCTTCAAACTCCTTGTTGAATACAGTTGTTGCGCCAGAATTAGTGCTCATAATTAGATTGACTGTTTCAATATCATCTCTTCCAAATGAGTCTTTAATTTGCAGAGTAAATTGCATGGTCCTGAATTCACTTCTATGGTTAGGTGACCACTCTAAGACTTCAGAATCTGTCCAACCAGAGCCAGTCATGTGAACCTTCACTGCGGACTGTGACAGTGCGTTAGCCTTGACTTCAATTTTAGAGAAACTGTTGGTGGAATCGATGTCTCCATATTGCATCATTACATCACATTCGCTACCTCCACCAATTCCTGAACCTTGACTTTGACAGCCATCGATTGATGCATCGACTTCTAACCCCAATCTCTTCCCATTCTCTACAGTAAATCCGCTGGCTGGTATCTCCATATTAATCACATTAACCGAGTAACTGCATGAGCTGCCACCGAATGGATTGCTACTAGTGCAGGGATCGTCTAAAGTAATCTGCTCGGACTTAACACTAGTTGAGCCCGACTTCAAAACAAAATTAATGTCTGCTGAAGCGCCATCGTTCCCTTCAAATTTCAAATAAACACTAATTTCAATGGTAGGAGTTGACCCTTCGCCGTAAATTTGAATGTCGCTTATCATCTCGTTAGTATAGAATTCCAATGTTGACAAGATACTCTCTTCTTGAGAGGAGCCATCTGGTTCGATAGTTGATATTGAACCATCTCCACCTGACTCAGAAGTTGCCGCACCTATGTACAAATCATAGGACTCGTTAGAAGAACCTGAACTGAAAATATTTAGATTGTCTTCGAGCATGTTTGTCGAATCAACTTTCGCACTGTCTAAAGGCATCACTGAGCCCAAAAATAGTGCTACAATAATAAGTGGAATTAAGCGGCCAGGAGTGTTACTTTTGCTCACGCTCATCTTGTTCACAACTCGGGCTAACACTGATTCGGTTAAACGGTTTCGGATTAATGAATCAAAATATAGCAAATTTTCAAAGGATTTTTCTCGCCGAAATCGATTGTTTCGGGTAAATCATAACAATTGAATATAGATTGATTTGAAATCTCATTTTCTTATTATGGTCTATGAATCGATTTCAGAATTAAGTCTGACAAACCGAACAGTAATCAAGTCTACGACCAGATAATCGGGTGTGAACAATCAATGAATGACACACATAGCACTCAAGGTTGTCTCTGGTAAACACATAATGTCTTGCTTGGTAGCGAGACAAACCATTTTCCCGTAATGTTTTATACAATTCTTGCGGTACAGTCACGCCTTTTTCATGATATGCTAAAGCGGTTACATCAATCGCTGACTTGGATAAATTGCACAATTCCTCTTTAGATAATGAACCGATTTTTCGGTACGGACTAATTCCGGCACAGAACAAAATTTCACTGCGTAAATAATTTCCAACCCCGGCAAGAAAACCTTGGTCTAGAAGTGATCCACTAATCTGCCGTCTAGCAAATTTGGGATTTGAAACTTGAGACAAAACATCGTCATACTTTACCTCTAAATCTGCAACATCCGGACCAAGTTTAGCAAGATATGGGTGGCCGGATAGCTCCCAAGGTTCAAGAATTTGGATGTCTGTGGCAGACCACAAGCGAGCGGTGTTTTTTTCATTTCCCAGCAGTACTCTAAGTGATCGATTCGTTGGCTTTGGTTTAGTTGATGAACGATTAACCGTCCAGCGGCCATAAAGTTGGTTATGACTGTACATGACATAGTCGCCAACAGAAATCAACAATCCTTTAGATCGAGCCTTAACATATTCAACTTCCTTGCCTAGAAGTAAATGTTCCAACCCCTCTACCGTCTTATAGTGAAGTTCAACTTTTTCTAAGTCTTTACCGACCAGTGCCTTAGCGATTTTATTTGCTGCCCGGTGAATTTCAGGACCTTCGGGCATGATGGTTGATTGGACGGTTCGGGTTTAAACAACTGTTTGCTCACCTACAGATAATTGTTACATTACGAACAATTAACTTCTACCCATGATGTGGTAATTTTAACGGGGATTAAATAGTGGGGGAGGATTCAGATAATTCGAACGAATCTCGCCCCATTTCACCGAAGATGAAACGATGGTATGATGAATTTCATAACCAAATAGTGAAGGAAGATTCCCTCGAAGCCAACGAGGAAACCGTAAAAGATTCAAAACTAGACTCCTCGGACAATGGATTTCAACATAAAGGATTTTGTAAAATACTAATATGCATGTCTATAATTGGCGGAATCTTCTCATTAATTGGATATGCTGTAGGTCCTGATACTTGCGATAATGACTCGATTTTCGAAACTCTGGGAACTTTGCTATTTTGGATTAGTATGCTTTCAATTCCAATTAATATGTTAATTTGGCTTGTCACTCTATTCGACGCGAAAGCACCTTCAGCAGAGATCTTTGGATGGAGTGCATTGCACATTCTAGTCGTGTTCATTTGTATGTTAATATTTGGAGAATTCCTACTTCAAGATATGTTTTGTAATGGCGGCCCTGGGTTTTACGTCACCGCCAGCCCAATTTAATGATTTAAGTTGGAATTTTTGGTGCAGGGAGTGGGATACGAACCCACGAACCCATCTGGGACCGGATCTTAAGCCCGGCGCCTTTGACCACCTCAGCCATCCCTGCGACCTGCCTAAAAGTTGCCATCATTTGAATTATACGCCTAATTTTTGGTTAAGACTCCAACCACCATCAACATTGATTACCTGCCCAGAAATGTGAGGTGAGGAGAATAAAAATTGCACGGCATCGGCGATGTCGTTAACATTACCCGATCTACCAAGAGGGATTTCTTCAATTATTTTTGCAAAATGTTCAACCTCCCAATCGGCAGAAATAATTGCCCCGGGTGCTATACAATTTACGCGAACATGTGGGTGAAGGTCTCCAGCCATGTTTATCATCAATTGTCTCAGTCCGGCCTTAGTTGAGGTATAATGAGAAAGGCCTTTCCAGGACCTTCCAAGCGAAGTATCAACCATGCCAATGATACATCCTTCGGAAGATTTTAGCAAATCCATTAGACCGATAGTCAATTTGAAAGGTGTCTCGACATGCAGTTTCAAATTCTTTTTCAGGTCAGCCAAAGTAACTTCATCGATTTCTATAGAATCGTATATAGAAGCATTATGTATTAATCCCGAGAGGCCGTTTGCTGCTTTAACTGCTGGGTGTTCAATCACGCTCATGATCAAATTATCAACATCTGAATCAATCAGTAAATTGCCTGTAACAACATCTCCGCACTCCACATTGCCGTTAGCTGTAGAGAAATCTGAAATTATTTTGCTTGCTTCAGCAACCGAAGAGTTGACATGAATCAGTACATAATAACCCATTTCCATAAGTTTTCTTGATACTGCAGCACCTATCCTCTTACCGCCACCTGTGATTAACGCTACCGGCTTGGACATAGTTTCGCCTACAACAATTGATACAATAATTCTCGTATCAAATCAGTGAAAAATAAAATATTTTTTAGAGTTATAAAAGATGGGCTTAAGCACATCTTTTTCATATACAACCCATGGGATGTAATAAGGAGGGGAGAATATTACAGGTAGACAACTCCCCATGGCCAAAAAATCTCCTAAGAATAAAACGCGTAAGCGACTACCCTCTTGGTTCAAAACAACTCTACCAAACGGTGAGCAACAAAGAATTTACAATGATACAAAATCATCGGTCAAAGACAACAAACTTCACACAGTTTGCGAAGAAGCCAGATGCCCTAATATTCACGACTGTTGGTCAAGTGGGGATGCTACTTTCATGATCGCTGGTCAAGAATGCACTCGTGGATGCAGATTTTGTGCTGTTGGTTCGATTAAAACACCTCCACCGCTCGACACCGAAGAACCAAAAAATCTAGCGGATGCAGTCGAATCGATGAACTTACGACATGCAGTCATTACTGTTGTGAATCGTGACGATTTACCTGACAGCGGCTCTGACCACTACAAAAGATGTATCGAGGAAGTAAACAATCGACAACCAGAAGTGACCCTAGAATTACTCTGTTCAGATTTGGCTGGGGATTTAGATGATTTAGCTCATTTATTGAAAGATAGTCCACTTTCGGTTTTCGCTCATAATGTAGAATGTGTGCCTCGTTTAGACCGAGTTGTTAGAGATCGTAGAGCATCCTTTACCCAATCAATAAGTATTCTAAGAGAAGCAAAAAGGTTGCGGCCAGACATAATCACAAAGTCCTCATTAATGGTAGGAGTCGGTGAAACTGATGATGAATTGGTCGAAGCTATGAAATTAGTTAGAGACGCTGGCGTAGATTTACTAACCATTGGCCAGTATCTCGCTCCATCTAGTAGGCATCTTGCTGTTGACAGATTTCCGGAACCGGAACTTTACGATTTTTGGGCTGAAAAAGCGATTGAACTAGGTTTCCTAGGCGTTGCTTGTGGGCCTTTTGTTAGGTCTTCTTTCAAGGCGGGCCTGTTGCTAAGGAAGTTGATAGATCCAGATAATAATGAAAGTATGCCTGGTGCCAATGTGATGGTTTCCAAAAGGATATCATTTGACCAGCATCACTTAAGGACTTTACCAACTGAGGTGATTCTATGACGGAACGGAAGACGGTCTCCACTGCACCCTACACAATAGGGGCTGCTCCGTTTAGACCTGGTGATGAATCCAATTTTGGAGATAAATTTGAACAAAAACCCGGTGATTTGAATCGACCCGACCCGTTAAAATGTGAAGCAAATGATACAATCCCACACGCCGCAGGTTTGGTAAGAGTGCTTGACGATGATAACAAAGCAAAAGGTGAATGGGACCCTAAACTCGACGCTGATACAATGATTCAAGGTCTTGAATATATGATGCGACTAAGGATTTTTGATGACCGAATGCTCAAGATGCAACGTACTGGTAAACTATCATTTTACATGCGTTCATTCGGCGAAGAAGCTGTCGCAATCGCTCAAACAATGGCCCTGAAAGATGATGACTGGATTTTTCCATCATATCGCCAGCCAGGCGCACAATTTGTCAGAGGCAGAGATATGGTTAGCATGATTTGTCATTGCATCGGAAATACTGAAGACAATGTGAAAGGAAGACAGATGCCAGTTCACTACACGTGGAAACAAGGGCGCTTCATCTCAATATCTTCACCTGTTGGAACACAATTCTCTCAAGCAGTAGGAGTTGCCATGGCCAGCGCTTACAAAGGATTGGATGAAGTATGCATCTCTTGGCTCGGAGATGGTACCTCGGCTCAAGGTGATTACCACTATGCACTTAACTTTGCATCCACATTTAAGCCCCCAGTTATCCTCAATGTTGTCAACAATCAATGGGCTATTTCGACTCATAAAAATTTAGCAACTGGAGGCAGAACCTTTGCCGAACGCGGACTTGCCTATGACATACCGTCCATTAGGGTGGATGGTAATGATTTCCTCGCACTTTACAGCGTAACAAGATGGGCGAGAGAAAGAGCCGGTGCTGGTTTAGGCCCTACTCACATAGAGGTTTACACTTACCGAGCCGGTGCTCATTCGTCTTCAGACGACCCTTCTGCTTATCGACCAGACAATGAATTCGAATGCTGGCCTGGTGGAGATCCTGTTGAGAGATTGAAACTATACTTAATTGATGCAAAATTATGGGATGACAAAAAACACTCGCAATTAGAAAAGAAAATCGATGATGAAGTTATGGCTGCTTACAAAGAAGCCTGTGAATTTGGTGATTTGGCCAGCGGCCCATATCCACCTGCATCAACAATCTTTACTGAAGTCTACGAAACGGTACCATGGCACGTTCAAGAACAACGAGAGGAATTAGGAAAGTGAGGTGAGATTATGACAAAAATGAATATGAT
>MDTD01199178.1_pt1 | contig 18647 bp, 15 predicted proteins | sample 811221 | NCBI WGS metagenome assembly MDTD01 (sample SAMN05326646, study PRJNA326480) | marine metagenome | isolation source: seawater | place: Pacific Ocean: South West | collected 2011 | reverse complement strand
GAGAGGCGGCGCGCGAAGAGGAGACGGTCGCGGTGGTCGCGGTGGTCGCGGTGGTCGCGGTGGTCGCGGTGGTCGCGGTTGTCGCGGTTGTCGCGGTTGTCGCGGTGGTCGAGGGAAACCGCCGAGCGAGGGGAAGAAGAGGGGAGGGAAGGCGGAGCGGGTCAAGGCAGCGGCGCCGACGACGGGAGAAAACGGGAGGGACGTCATGACGCGACAGAGGGGCAAGACGCTCAAGGATGAGGGAATAGACGGACGAAACATTCGAAATATATTGCACAAGGCGTCGATCAAGATGTTGTTCAAGCAGCGCACGTCCACGTCGATGAGTGGACCGGCGCACAATCAGACGTTTATCACCGCCGTGCGGACGACGGTGCCCAAGGACGCGCTCCAAATTGTTCCTCCGGATGCCTCGGTCGCGGAGAACGGGGACGTGGAGCTCTTGAACACGGGGGTGGCGTTTTCGAAGAAGGAGTCGCAGACGCTCGCGTTGTTTGATTTGTACAAAGAGTTCAAGGAGTGCGGCGTCAACGCAAAGGATCCGCCCGACGTGCGAAAAATGAGAATGGAAGAGGCCAAGGATAGACAACAGGCGCGCAAAAATCGCAGTCAACTCCTACTGGAGATGGTGGGCGCGTCTCGCCCGATCGTGACGACGTCGCAGAAGGGTAAAAATTTCGTCACGGAAGTCAGTATGTTTATAGACGGCGGGAAGAGACTCGAAGGGCTAGGGCAGGCGATAAGCAAAGCGGGGAGCGAGGCGGAGGCCATCATAAGCGTCGTCGATAAGCCGCTCATCGAGGTCCTCGGACGCGCTCGTGTGGATGAGTTGAATCGCATCATTGATGCATCTCCTGCGAACCACGTGTCGATGATGTCGGTTCCGTCTTTGCCGGACAGGGGGATCGACGTCCTCGTCGAGGCGATGGGTTCGCCCTCCGAGCACGACGAACGAATGGCGCAACTCGAAGAGATTCAGACGGCTTTCGAGGCCAAGTTCGTCGCTCGTCAAGAATCAAAGTGGCGCAAGTCGTCCGAGGGACCATCCAAGGCGGAAGAAATCCTAAAAGCCGCGCGTGCGTCTCGCGCGGCGGAGCGAACGGCGAACGAAAACTCGGAATATATAGAAGAGGAGGAAAAACGATTGCAGCGAGCGATGGAAGACGATGAAAGTCCGCAAGGGGTGATGAAAAAGATCCGAGACGCACTGCCGATCAAAGCGATTTGCGAAGAGCTGGTAGAGGCGCTGCGAGACCATCAGGTTGTGGTGGTTTCCGGAGGTACCGGGAGTGGCAAATCCACGCAGTGTCCGCAGTACATTTTAGAGGACGCCATCGCGCAGGGTCAGGGACCGAACACGCGCATCATCGTCACGCAGCCTCGAAGAATCGCGGCGATATCGGTCGCCGAACGCGTCGCCGCCGAGCGGGACGAACCGATCGGGAATTCGGTCGGATTTGCCGTGAGGCTGCACGGCAACGCGCCGAGAGACGCGGCAAACATAGAATTTGTCACCACCGGTGTTTTACTTCGTCGACTGATGAGAGACCAAGAGTTGGAGGGAATCTCGCACGTTATGATAGATGAAGTGCACGAGCGAGACATCAACACGGATTTCTTACTCGTCCTACTCCGAGAGCTCATCTCGACGAGACCGGATCTACGAGTCATCCTCATGAGCGCGACGCTCGACGCCGAGTCTTTCAGTGATTACTTTGCGGGACCGGGCGCGATGGAAAGCGTTCCCTTGATGAGCGTGCCGACGAAACCGCGTCATCCGGTCGAGATCGTTCACCTAGAAGACATGCTCGATGGAGGAGGTGAAGTCGAAATCGAAGACGAGAGCTTGGCGAGCGAAGAGTCGTCCGACGCACCGAGGCGCGAAATCCCGAGGCATCTAAAAAAGCTCGCCAAAGATTTGCTCGCGGCTCAAGACGTGGCCCTTCAGCGCGATCTAGAAGAGGCCGAAGCGGAAGAGATGGCTGCTCGACAACTCGAAAAGATCTCGGAGGCTGAGGACGAGCGGGTGGACGTTGAAGTGTCCGAGGACGAAGACGACGAGGACGGCGACGAAGACGAGGATGAGGATTCGGAGGTTGATTCCGAGCTGGAAGACATGGAGATGAAATTGGAGGGAACATCAACAAAAGCCGTATCGCCTCGTCGATTACGAGCGTCGTCGCGCGTGCGCGCGCTTCGACGAGCCGTCGCCTTGCGAAACGCTCGCACCGGAGAGTCGTCCATGAAAGTGGGCGTCAATACGAAGAGTTTCCGCGGAAATGAAGCAAAAGAGGTCAGCGAACTGACGATTCAATTACTCATCGAGGTCGCGAAACACGTCGCGGCGCTCGAGACGGATGCTGGAAGGCAAGGAAGCATTCTCTGCTTCCTTCCAGGATGGGACGAGATCAAGTCGGCGATGTCCATTCTCGAGGAGACCACAGATCCCGACTTGTACGAGAAACTGCTGGTCATCCCGCTCCACTCGACGATTCCACAAGAAGAACAACAAAAAGTGTTCATTCCGGCCAAGGAGGGTGTCGTGAAGGTGATTCTCGCCACGAATATTGCAGAGTCATCCGTGACCATTAATGATGTCCTCGCTGTCGTCGACAGCGGACTCGTTCGGGAAATGTCCTGGAACGCCGAAAGCGGGATGTCGACGATGCAAACGGTGACCACATCACGCGCGAGTGCAACGCAGCGCACCGGTCGCGCCGGTCGAGTGGCTCCCGGGTCGTGCTACAGGATATATTCTCACGGAACCCTGCACGCGATGGCGGAACGACCGACGCCAGAGATTCAACGAACCGCGCTCGAGGCGACCTGTCTTCAAACGTGCTCGATGACGCACGACGGTGTGCAGCACTTCCTCTCAAAAGCTATGGATCCTCCCTCGGACGAAGCGGTGGAATATGCCATGGACAGACTCTTCAAACTTGGAGCCATCAAGCCTAACGAAGCGTCGGGTGGCGAAATCTTGACGCCGATGGGTCGGCTGTTATCGGTGCTCCCACTCGATCCGGGAACGGGAAGGATGTTGATCATGGGCGCGGTCATGAAGTGCCTCGATCCGGTTCTCACCGCGGCCGCGTGTTTCAGCTCTCGAGATCCGTTTTACGTTCCTCCGGGAATGAGAGACGAAGCTCGAGAGATTCGACAATCATTTTGCGCGACGTCCGATTTACTCGCCACCGTGCGAGCGTACGACACCTTCCAAGACGTTTTGAAAGAACAGGGCTGGGACGGTGCGCAACGCTGGGCGAGCGATAATTTCGTCTCCATCGTCGCCCTCAACACCATCACGTCCGTTCGGTCCCAACTCTTGCACGAGCTCAACAGAATCGGACTCGTGCAAGACTACGATTTGGACGGCCGTTCGGCTTCGAAGAAGACTCTGCGCTACGATGCCTCCGTCAACTACAACGCCAGTAACGAGTCCCTCTTCACCGCGGTCTGGGCGTCGGGTCTTCCCGGCAACATCGCGTCGCGTCGTCAGTTTGGCAACTTTGGCACGCTGCGGACTCGCGTCGAGGAACACGCAGGCTTGCACCCGTCGAGCGTGGCTTTCCATCGCAAGCCTCCGCGCGATCGCACGCCCTTGCCTCGTTGGTTCCTGTACAAAGAGATGATGCTCAGTTCACAGGTGTTTCTGAGAGACGTGACGGCGATGCGTCCGGAACAGCTCATGTTGCTCGGCGGTCACGACCTCTCCAAGCGAGACTTTTCCGGAGACGACGCGTCGTCCTCTTCCGAGAGCGCATCCCCTCCTTCACCACCGCACCCCCCCCTTCTCGACGAATCCGGCCAACCCATCGTCGAAGAATCCACCTCCGAGGAAGAAAACATCGCTCGTCCGCGCACCATGCTCGACGACTGGATCGTCGTCGATTCTCAGTGCGCCGACACCATGGACCTCCTCACCGACGTCCGTCGAGAGATCGACGCCGCGCTCGCTCTCAAGGTCATGTCCCCCAGAAAACCCCTCCCCGACGCCAGCGAAGACATCGTCGACGCCGTCGGCGCTCTCTTTCGCATCCTCGACGAGCGAGACGCCTTTCGCCAGCGTCAGTTTCGCCGACGAGACGCCGACGACGCCCGCGCGCGCCACCGCGACCGCGGTTTTCGAGGTACCACGCGTCGATGACGGATCCCTCTCACCACATCTCCCCCAGCGTCATCGCTCATTCTCATATTCACACCACACCGCACCACCATCCGCGCGTTCGTCCCCGCGCGCGCGTCCGTCCCCGCCGCCCCTCTCGTCGGGGTTGTCCCCACGAATCACAAACGATCGCGCCTCCGCACACGTCTCCGCGCCATGTCTCCCGCGCACGCGTCGCCCTCGACGCGCGTAACGTTCGCGACGCGTCTCGTCGCGCGATCGCGTCCTCGCGTCGCCCCTCGCGCCCGCGCGCACGGCCACGGCCACGGATCATCATCGGGCCCACAGCGCGGGTTCGTCGAGGAGATGCGACGCGTCGCCATGTCCCTGCACACGCGAGAACAAGCGCCGAGAGAGGGGGGGAAAAACACGGACGCGACGAAGAGGGAACAGGCGCCGGTGGCGCGATGGACCCCGACGGTGGAGGGATATTTGAATTTTTTGGTGGAATCGCGCGCGGTGTACGACGCCATGGAGCGCGTCGTCGCCGCGCCGGAGAACGCGCGAGAGTACGGAGCGTTTATGAATAATGGATTGGAGCGCTCGGAGGCGTTGAGAAAGGACATCGCGTACGTGATGGAACGATTCGATCTCCCGCCGCGAGAGGCGAGTGGGCCGGGGAAAGAGTACGCGGAATTGTTGACGGCGTTGGCGAAAGAGTCGCCGCCGGAATTCATCTGTCATTATTACAACGTGTACTTCGCGCACAGCGCGGGGGGACGAATGATCGGGAGAAAAGTGAGCGAGATGATCTTGGATGGGAAAGAGCTCGAGTTTTATGAGTGGCGAGAGAGAGGTGGTTTGGAGGCGTCGTTGACGCGAGTGAGAAGCGCGCTCAACGACGTCGCCGAGGGATGGTCGAGGGAGGAGAAGGATCGGTGTCTGGAGGAAACCGGAAAGTCGTTCGAGCTCTCGGGGCAGCTCTTGCGATTGATCGCGTGATCGATCGATCGATCGATGAGAAGATTCAAAGATTGATTTTAATTTTATTTATTTTCACGAGTTGCTGTATTACAATGCGTTTGAGGTTTAGTTTGTTACACGTCCGCGTCCTCCGCGTGTCACACCAGGCGAGGTTTCGCGCCGCCCGGCGTGAGAATCATCTCGTCGTTCGAGGCATTGTCGATCGCCGCGCCCTCGGTACCGACGATGGTGGACGTCGGTGAGATGGATCGCGTCTTGATGGGGGTTTTCGGACTCTGGATGGGCGGTGGGATAGGAATGTTGCGATCCGCCCGGGCGGCGGTTTCCGACACGCTCGAACTCGATCCGAAACGACTAAAGCCGTTCTTCTTCTTCGTCGACGTCGTGATGGTTTCTCCCACGGAGTCCACCATGCCGTAGAATCTCAACGCGATCGGTATCACGTCCTCGTCTTCGTCGGGCGCTTGCGCTTTGACCATGGCCATGATCTTCCTTACCTGAGACTCTGAAAAGTCGGCGCGAGGAATGGGATCGGGCAGAGGCGCGATCTTGCGAGGAACCATACCGGGCTTGATGCCGGCGTCGATGAACTCTAAGATTGGCTGTAAATAGTCTCGATAATACGAGAAGAAATTGTGCGTGCCGTGCGTGGAGTAAAGCTTGCATGGCAAACCGTGAGCGGTTCGGATGTCGTTGAGAACTTTCGCGTGCGCGTACGGCACGACTTCGTCCTCGAGCGCGTGGACGATGAGCGTCCTCGCCTTGTATCGTCCAATCCACTCGCGATTGTCCCATCTGTCCGTCATGATTTGCGCAATCTGTCCGAGAAGCGCCAAACCGGCTTCCTTGACGCTCGTGAACGGCGAGTGTAGGATGACTCCGCCCAGGCGCGATCCGTGAAGGCTTTCGACCGCCGCCGCGAGTTTCGTCGCGGGTCCCGTGCCTAAGGATCGACCGAGGACCCAGATGTCGGAAGGATTGACGTCACACTCCTCCGAAACGTACACGTACGCCGCCGCGACGTGTCTATCCACCGACGCTTCGTACGCCACGCCCTCAGACGTTCCGTAACCCGGGTACTCCACCAACAACACGTTGGCTCGCCAACACTCTGCGTCTCTCGAGCAGAGCGTGTGAATGTGACCCACGTCGCACGCGTTGGCGTGGCAGTGAATAATCACTCGTTCCGCTTTCGTTCGTCGACACGGCACCCAAACGCACGGAAAATCGTACCCTGCGCCGCTTCTCAACCTCACGCAGTGCGCCGGCGACCAAGGGTGCGACTTATCGTCGTACGACTTTGGTGGCGCCTGAAAAATCGCTCGATTGATCAGCGACATCGACTCCACGCTCGGCCACTCGTCTTCCCACAACATTCGACCTCGAGTGCTCCCACTCGTCCCGCGTTCGCTCTCTCGTCTTCTCTCCGCGCCGTCGCCGTCGCTCGCCCCGTCGCCCGTCGAAAACGCGTCCTCGTCCGACGACGCCGACGACGCGGACGACGCCCCCGCGCTCGCCTCCGCGGCGACACAAAACGTCCCCAACGACATCGCTCGCGTCAACGAGTCCACCGCGCGATCGATCCGTCGCGCCGCCGCTCGTTCCCCATCCGTCCCGAGATCGTCATCCGAGACGCCTCGTCTCGTCTTCCCGTCTCGCAATCCACACCGCGCGAACATCTCGCGTCGACGCACCGAGCGCGACGACACGACCAACGTTCACCCCTCACCGAGGATCCACCCCTCACCGCGCGACCGATCGCTCCGACGGTTCCGATGATCGATGATCGAGATCGATTCCACCGACCGATCGATCGTTCGTTCGTCCCTCTCTCCCTCTCTCTCTCTCTCTCTCTCTCTCTCTCTCTCTCTCTCTCTCTCTCTCTCTCGCCCCACGCGACGGACCGTTCGCGCGCGCGTCGACGCTCGACGCTTTCGACGATACCGTTCGCCCGCGCGCGTCGTCCGCCTCCGCCGACGCGCGAGAGTGACACCGACGGTTTGCGAAATTGCGCACATTTAGGTCCCCGAGAGACGACAATCGGCGAGTCATGACTCACGAAAAAGGGACTCTGTACTGGCCCCCTATCCAGAAAAGATATTTTTCAATACAACCGCGCGCGCGCGTCTCCGCCCGGTCCGCCCGCCCGTCCGCCCGTTCGTCCGCCCGTTCGTCCGCCCGTCCATCTCTCCGCTACGAGCGCTACGATGTGCGCTACGCTACGAGTTCTCTTCGTCGCGCGGGTCGGTCGCTCGAACGACGTCCACGGTGAACGCGACGGCGGGCGGGCCGAGCGCGCCGACGGCGTCGCCGCGCGCCGCCGACGAAGACGCGGACGTCGCTCGGAGTTCGCCTCGAACGCGCGCGCGCACGCCGAGCGCTCGAAGACCGCCTCGGATGATGCCGGCGTGAAGGGCGAGGTGGGCGCGAACGGTGGGATGGTCGTCGTCGACGGCGGCGGCGGCGTCCGAGGACGCGCGCGCGGCGGAGGAGGAAGACGCGGAGGCGTCGCTCGCGAGTCTCCCACCGGTCGTCCCGCTCGTCCCTCGCCCGCGCGCGCCGCCCACGACCCCTCGCATCGCCCTGAAAGAATCGTCGTGAAACACGAACGTGCCCTTATTGTTCGTCTTGAGCGCGTCGGCGCGTTTCCCGTGCGTCTGCGTCCAAAACTCTTTACACGCGCACATGATGGCGCTCTGTTCGTCCGCGAACGGATCCATCCCGCGCGTCGCGCGCTCGGCGCACCGTTCACCTATTCTCTCACCCGTGCGCGCGAGCGTTTCGCACGCCGCGGCCACGGTGGCGTCGTCGCGGACGTCCGCGCGGACGTGGACATCATCCGCGCGCGCGCTCGCCTCGACGTCATCCCTCGCGCGTCTCGTCCACGCCCGATCGAGGGCGTCGTTCACCATCTCCACGCACAGATAATCGAACGCGCTCGCCGATACCTCTCGTCGCGTCATCGTCGATCTCGCGCGTCGCGCGTCGCGCGTCGTCGAGTGACGACGCCGATGACGAATGACGAATGACGAGTGGCGCATTCGACGCCACTTCTCTCCCTCCCGAGCGTCGACTCGGGATGAACTCGCTGGAGGACGCGCTCAGATTTCTCGCCCCCGACGAGACCGCGCGCGCGTACCTCGATCGCGCGCTCGCCGAACCGATCGCGAGCGGGATCCCGTGGATGGATGACGACCCCGAGCCGGCGCTTCGCGCGGGGGAACTCATCGAGATCGTCGGCGCGGGGGGGTCCGGGAAGACGGAACTGGCGATCGAGATCGCGGCGCGCGTCGTGCTTCCGCGTCGACGGGACGGCGCGCGGTACGGGGGGAGCGAGGCGCGGGTGGTGGTGATCGATTGCGACGGGAAATTCGACCAGTTGCGCGTCTTGCGGGCGCTGAATAGAAACATCACGGATGCGCTGGTGGGAGCGAAGGAAAACGCGCGGGAGCGAGCGCGGGATGAAGTGTACGAGGAGTCCATGTCGAGGTTCACGCTGGTGCGAGCGCACTCGATGGTGGACGTGTTGAAGACGCTGACGGCGCTGGACGCGGCGTGGGCGGGGGAGGTGGAGGCGGCGAAGACGGATGGACGGTTCATGGATGCGGTGGTGACGGGGATGGACGGTGGAGACGAGAGTGGTGGTGGAGTCGGTGGTGGGACGACGACGGTGGGGATGGGATCGACGCAGCGCGTGGTGATTTGTGACAACGTGGCGGCGTTTTATTGGCTCGATAGAGCGTCGAGGAAAGACCACGGGGCGCCGTATAACATTCAGCGCGTCTTCACCGCCGCGGCGAGGTTGTTCAAGCGTTTGTCGAACGCACATCGAGCGGCTGTGTTGGTGACAAAGTCCACGCTCGCCCCGCATAGAGGAGGTGAGTACAAGGATTTTCTTCCGGTGGAGTGGTCGAACGCCGTGACGCAGAGAATTTTGTTGACGCCGTCGACCGAGACGGTCGGGTACGGTGAGTACGCCGGCGTTGCCACGTGGGACGCACCGGCGAAACGTCGTGGAGGTACGTTCACGGTCACCGAGGAGCGGTTGCGTTATTAGTTGAACGCCACGAAGCGTACGCATACATTCATGTTCTACTGGGACGCCCGAGGCTGAGCGAAACACGCGCACAGACACACGCACACAGACACGCACAGACACACGCAGGCGCGCACACGCACACACACTAGACATTAGATAGGCTTAGCTCGTAGCTACATATTACATTTGCACATTTCTTGTCAACTCGGCGTTGAAATTGTGCGAAAGCCGTGAGTCACATTACCCAGCTCCTTCTCTCTCTCTCTCTAACTCTCTTTCTCTCTACTCCCTCTCTCTCTCCACTCCCTCTCTCTCTCTTTTTCTCTCTCGCCACCCAAGGATACTGTCATCAGTGCTGATGACGACAGTTAATATACACGTTCAGGCGAGAGTGGCGGCGGCGGTGCGAGACTATTCGTCCCAGTGCATATCAAACGGAGACACAGGCGACGCGTTCTCTGTCAATCTCTGCTTTTCATCCGCATAGAGATGCGCGTTGACTTCCGGGACATTGATCGCGAGCGAGTTGAAGTTCTTCGGCTCCTCCTCGACGTAATCCATCGTCTCGTCGTCAGCGCACGCCTCCTCCCACATTCTGTGGATCCGCATAACGATGGGATAAATCTGTTGCGGCACAACGTTCGCGACGGTGCGAAGCGCGGGCGGACACAGAGGCTTCAGACCCAAGTTGAGTCGCGCCGTCGCGATCACGGCGGCGGCGACGCGAGACGGCGGCTTATTCGTCAACTCGATGTCGTGCACGCACAGCGAGTACAACTGACACACGAGCTGCCTGAGATCTTCGCGATACCGCGGCGTCCACACCCCGACATCGACTTCATCCTCAGCCGTCGTTCCATTGCACGTCATCGCCAAGAAGGACTCCAAAAAGTGCGCCGGCGTGATGACGCCCAGCTCCCACTTGAGTTCGACGAGCACCGCCAACTCCATCTTTTGAATGATATCCGACGAGTACATGTTCGACGTCCACGCTCGAAGCTTTGCCATCGTCGGCATTCTTTCTTCAATCTCCTCGTACTTGACCGCAATCTGCAAGCAACACAACGCGACGAGATGTAAAGACGTCTTCGGCACGACGGTTTTCGAGAGCACTTGGTCCTGCGCGCGTCAAAAAGTCGAGTCAGTCAGTCACGGCTCTCTCTCTCTCTCTCTCCCTCTCTCTCTCTCCCTCACTCACACCACCACTTCACACCATCCACGACGCGTCACCGCTTCGGAATTCGCGCGAAACACCCCCCACATCTCCTCGCGCCAAGGAACACAAAATCCCCCCTCCTCGCGGTGACAGTTACGGCGACCGACCGGTCCGGTCCGGTCGGTCGCCGCCGCGCGCGCCGCGATCGATCGCTCGCGCGTCTCTGGACGCACCGTGTACGCGATCGCCACGTCCGCCGTCGTCGGCCCGTATCGCTCGCCCGCGCAGACGTCCAAGATCCATTCCACCAATTCCCCCCGGTACGGCGCGTGATGCGCGCGGCCGACGTCCACGGTCACCACGGCGTCTCTCCCGCGCGCGCGCTCGCTCGCCAGGAGCGTGGCGCACACGTCGGCGTGTAATTCAAACCCGTCCGGGCGCGCGACGTCCGCGTTCGCCTCCGCGAGCGCGCGCAGGGCGTCGAGCGAAATTTTCTCTTCACCATTCACGCATCGTCTCGCGTCTTCGCGAGTCGCGTCGTCGTCGGGAATCGGCGACGATCGATCATCATGAAGCCGCGCGCCATCCAGCGCGATCGTGCGCGCGGAGCAATCGGTGCTGAAGGAGTGTCGACGCTTGGCGGCGACGTCGTCGTCGCCGTCCTCGCTCACGCTTCGCGCGCGAGACGAGATCGGCATCGGCGCGGTCTCGGTCGGGGCCGTCATCATCATCATCGTCGTCGTCGTCGTCGCTCGCGCGTTCGCGCCCCTCTCCGTCACCTCGAGGCGTCGACGTGGGAAACGCGCGCGGGGCGCGCGATACTGAATCGATGGGATCGATCCGCGGGTGACGCCGGTGTCGAACGACGTCCGTCCCCTCTCGCGACGACGCGACGAGGGGGAGAGGAGGAAGAAAATATACGAGCCGCGCGATCGACGCCGCGTGTCGCTCTGTCGCTCGTCGCGCGTCGCGCGCGCGCGCGACGCGTCCGACCATCCATCCATCGCGCGCGCGTTCGCGCGGTCGGTCGTTCCGAATGTCCGTTCGTTTCATCCCCGATCGCCGCGGTGTCGTACTTACGGCGGGCTCGAGGATGTCCGGCGTTGTTACCGGGTGCGAGAGTGGTGTTTTCCGATGGATGGGATACTTTTGAACGGTATACGTACACAAAACCATCTCCGGGGCGGGCGGTGCCCAACCGGAGATGGTGTCGACACCTCACCTCGACACCGGGGGGACTCACGACGAGTGGTGATTCAAGAAAATTAATCTCGGACACCCGCGCACGGATATCGCGCGCGATATCGCGCGCGCCCGGCGCGCGCCCGGCGCGCGCCCGAAGCGTCGCGGGGGGGGGGGTAGAAAAAATATCTTCGCATGTCCGACGTGGAAAAGGCGACCGACCGGTCGCGCGCGCGCGCGCGATCGCGATCGCGCGGGCCTCGTCCTGGTTGCGTGCGCGCTGGGCGGGATGGACGAGGTGGACGGGGTGGGGTGGACGGTCGAGAATACACACGCGCTCGTCGCGCGCGCGACGGCGACGACGGTGACGACGGTGACGACGGCGACGACCGCGAGCGAAGGAAATATCTTCTCCCGGACGCGTCGAGTCGTCCTCCGATGGATCATCGTGGGAGCGAGCGAGCGAGCGATGTTTTTGTATGTGATAGCATTCGTTTACCAGTACGTATTGTGTCAATTATTAAGCATATGTACGGTGACAAAAAACTGTGAAAATATGTCGTCATGCCGACGCGTCGCGCGCGAGAGTGTCTTGGTTGTTCTCGCTTTTTCTATGATCTTTTTTGAACGGAACGCTTTTTTCGCGCGAGAGGGTGTAGGGTGTATCGGGGCTCGTGATATGTACATAGATCTTCGTTTTAATCGCTGTATACGATATATAATACAATACAAAAGAGATTTGACGCCTATCTATATGGGTGTTGGCAAAAGATGCGCGCACCGGCGGGCGACGCGACGCGACGAGACGCCGTCCGCAGACGCGCGCGCGGTGTGAGAGGAGACGTGCGGTGCGGGAGGGTGTCGTGGACGTTGTCGTCCTCGGCGTCGTCCGCGCGCTCGCTCGAGGAGAGAGAACTCGCGCATTCATTCATTCATTCATTCGAGCGCGACGCGATCGACCATGAAGTGTTGCGCGAGAGGACGCGCGGATGGACGTTCGGAGACGTCTTCGGACGCGGGAGACGCGTCGGCGACGATGTCAGAGAGCGAACGGTTCGATGGCGCCGAACGTGGGATCGCGTCCGACGAGGAGGAGGCGCGGTGGGACGAGGGGCGAGGACGCGGCGACTCGGAGGTTGGCGACGAGGGCGACGAGGGGGAGAGGTCGAGGCGACGAAGCCCGTGGGATCGCGCCGGAGACGAGTACGATGATGACGGTGGAAGCGCATCGCCGACGCATAGCACGTTCGGGAGGGACAGCGAACGGAGACGAAGGATGCGGAAGACGTCTAAATTAGTGGCGGAGCGTTTGGGCGGCGCGGCGAGCGACGAGAGCGACGACGACGAGTTCGCGGGGGGATTAGAGCGCGCGCGGAGCGCGGCGTTGGATGAAGAACAAGGATTTGGATTCATCACCCGGGGCGACGTGGAGAGGCGGCGAGAAGAGCGCGCGAGGGCGAAACGGGAGGAGGAGGAGGAGCGTCGGAGACGCGAGGCCAAGGAGGCGAAACGCGCCAAGAGGGAACGAAGACGCGCGGCGAAGAAGCGCGAGCGCGAGCTCGTGGAGGAGAGCGAGACGGCCTCTCTCTTAGATGGAACCGCAAAGCCACGCGTGCGTCGATTCATAGGCTTGAAAGTGTCGACGGTCAAGTATGCCGCGGTGGCGGTGTCCGCCGTTGTGGCGTGCGGTGTCGGCGCCGTGCTCTACTCGGGTGGGTCGACGAAATCGGGAACGATGGAGATTAGAAGCGGGGAAGATACGTTAAAGACGGCTGACCCCACGTTACAGCCGCTCAAAGCGACGACAGATCGAATTCTCAAGGGGATGAAGGAGCGTGTGACTGGGAAAAAGTCTTCGGATGCGAAGGAGACGAAGAGCGCCGGCGAGAGCGTGGACGCGGATAAGGATTCCTTAAAGACGAAAAAGTCTTCCAAGGGAATGAAGAGCAAAGACGACGACGAGGATGACGACGGTGGCGAGAAGAAGAAGAAGAAGAAAAGGTCCGCCGCGGATGACGACGAGGAGGGCGCCGACGCCGACGACAACATCGACGACGCCGCCGCCGCCGCCGCCGCCGCCGCCGCCGACGACGACGACGACGCCAAGTCGAGCCACGATAAAAAGAAAAAGTCGCAAAAGAAATCCAGGCGCGAAGCATCCCTCGGGGTCGTGCCCATGGTCGCCGAGGACGATAGCATCAAGGCCTCCTCATCGTGCGCTCCGGTGCACGTGAAGTCCAGGCACGGCGTGTTTCGCCAGTACAACAAGGCGTGCATGGGCGACGAGGAGCGACCGCTCGGATGCGACGCTAAATCGAGCGAGGGATGTCAGAGCTGTTTCATCGACGGATCCGCCGCCGCGACGCAAGTCAAGTCGTACGCGCGATGTTCTCACCACGTTTGCGACGCGTACGACGTGAAAGGATGCGATCCGAATCCGAACGAACGCGTCGTCGAAGAGGAGAGCTCTTCGGGCACGGAAAAAGATCGTCTGGGCAGCCCCAAACGCGCCCCCACCGTCCCTCGACGACAGAAAATGTTCGCCAATCCGGCGTCGACGCCCGACGCCGACGCGGAGACGGAGGTGTGTCTTCCGAATTTAGAGGACGCCAAGCGCGGTATTTTCCAATACTCGGAGCGTTACTGTCGCACGCTCGGCCATACCGACGTCGATTATTCCGGGTGCATTTCCGTCGGAAAGTCCTCGTGCAGAATGTGCGTGACGAAGAGCGCGCGGAGTTCCTCCGCCGCCTTCTCCGTCTGTCCTCGCGCCGTGTGCGAGCACCACGATTTACTCTATCAACAGTGTCTCGAGGACGAGGAAAATTAAATTGTAAACAAAGAAAATTAAATTGTAATCAAAGCGCCGAGGCGTCCCGCGCTCGACCGACGACATCGCGCGATCGCACCATCGATCGCCGTCGTCCCAGACCGGTCAACCGTGTGACCGACCGACCGCGCCCGCACTCTTTCGCCCGCCATGCCCGCGGACGCGCGCGCGAGCGCCGCCGCGGACGCGCGGGCGCCGAGAGAGATGCGTCACTTCATCGCGCGCGCGCGGGAAATCGCGCGCATCGCGCCCACGGTGGCGTATTATTGTCGAATGCGCGCCGTGGAGACGGGCATGCGAATGCGCCCGCGTCCCGACGACGCGCTGCGCGCCGTCTTGGACGTGTTAGAGGTACGCGCGGGAGACGAAGGGTGAATGCGCGATGGACTGAGCTCGACGGCCGCGCGCGCGCAGCGAACGAAACGGTCGACGCCGTTATCCGGGGACGTTCTCGTGGATTACTCCACCTGTCGAAAATTCGCGCTCGAGGTGTACGACCGCGCCGATCGCGCCGATCGCGCGGGGAAGCGAACCAAGGACACCGTCGAGGCCTTCAGCGCGGCGTCGACGTTCTTGCGAGCGCTCGAACACTTCGAGGAACTGCCAGAGGAGAGGCGAGTGACGCGGGACGAGGATTGCTCGCGAAGGCGAGAGTTCGCCGAGTGGCGCAGTTTTGATTTGATGCAGGCGATGCAATTGGGACGAAAACCGACCGAGTTGAAGACCCTGAGCGATCCCGCGCCGCCGGCGGTGGTTTCGGAGAGGAATGAACCGGTGGTGGCGCCGCCGCCGGTGCGGCGGTCGTCGTCCTTGGCGGCGGCGGCGGCGGCTCCGTCTTCGCCCCTCCTCTCCTTCGCGCCTCCTCCTCCTCCGCCTCCGCCCGTTGAGGAGACGCGCGAGTCGCCCGTGGACGCGTCAACGTCGAGCGCGGGGACGGATGTCGAGCAAAGTATCGTAGAGTCAGAATCCGAGACGAAGCCGCCGGCGCCGAGCGCGCCTCCGCCACCTCCGCCTCCCGCGGATGAGGTTTCGGAAAAGATGGAAGCGCTCGACGTGAACAAGACGAGCGCGTTGGATGAAGACGCGAGCGAGGAGGCGCGATCGAACGTCGAGGACGAGACGAAAGAGGAGGAGTAGAGCGTAGAAGGAATTTGTTTGAATGAACTATTACATTTGCTGAGACGCCGCACTTAAAGGTAGAAGTCGCGCTGTCTCGATTCGCCGCCAACTTCCTTCAATTTCGCCAAAATCTTGGAGAAGTACTCTTCTAAATATTCCTCGAGCGTCGTCACCTCGTCCTCGCTCATCCCCAAAATCTTGTACGTCTCCGTCATGTCGGCTTCGAACTTGATTCCACTCGCCAACACTTCCGCGAACGCCAAGCGGTCACTCGCCGAGCTGGTCCACTGGAAGAAGCGAGTGACCGCGCGCGTGAGCTTCAACAAAGCGACCGGCACCTTGGAAACCTTGGCTTCCGCGCCACCGAGCTTTTCGCACAACGCGATGACTTCGCGAACGCTGTACGACTTGGGTCCGGCGAGCGTCATCACCTTGTTCGCCGCCTCCTCTCTACGGACCGCGGCGAGGGTCATCTTCGCCACGTCTTGCGTGTCCAAGTACGCCGTCTTCGTGTCGTCATCCGTACCCCAGAGCGGTTGTTCCTCGAGAACCGGGACGGCGTATCCCGCGATGAGCGGCTGCATGAAACCGCACAACCGAAGCACCGTGTAATCCATCCCACTCACCTTCAAGTACTCCTCCACCGCGTACTTCATGTTCATCAACGGAACTTCTCTGTGCTTATCGCATTGATCGATCGAGTAGAACACGTATCGCGAGATGCCCATGGCCGCCGCGGTTTGAATGGTCGCCACCTTCGCCTCCCAGTCGATCGCGTACGAATCTTCCTCCGGTCTCGCCGTCGACGCGTCGATCACCGTGTGCACGCCCACGAACGCCGGAGGCAACGTCTCTGGTTTCGTCAAATCCGCCGATACCGTCGTCGCCCCCCAATCACGCAAGAAATCCGCCGGGTTCAGTCTCGGTCGCACCAAGCACCGGACGTCGTAGCCCTCATCCAGGGCTCGTCGCACCACCTGTCTTCCCAGCGTCCCCGTGGCGCCGATGACGAGCATGGACGTCTTCTTCACCGGCGTGCCGGCGGGTTCGGCCGCGGTTTCGACCTCGTCGTCGCCGTCTTCGGCGCGCGCGCGCGTCGCGCGTCGCGCGCGACGCGCGTCGGTCGGCGACGCTTTTCGGGACCGCGCGCGCGGGACGCCCTTGATGGACGTCGCGCCGAGCGCGCGCGCGTGAGAGATGGACGCGAACATGACGCGGGCGACGCGGAGTTCCGTTCGCTCGGTCGAGGGGGCGGAGGAGACGTGAGGCGTCGACTGGCGAGCGCGACGAACGGCGCGCGATGGATGCGATCGAGGATAGACGTCGACGTCATTGGCGCCACTCGTACATGGTTGTATGCATACTCTTAAAAAATACACAGTATAGGATCTAACGTCCGAAGAAATGTTTATATGTGGTCGTGACTCGAGGACGCCGGCGACGACTCAGAGCATGTCCTCGGCGGCGTCGAAGGTGCCGGACGAACGAGGGAGATCGTTCGGTCGTCTCATCGCGCGAGTCGTGGGCGGTGGCGATGGATTGGGCGACGATCGAGGTCGGCGGTCGTCTCCGCGCGGCGGTTCGCCGCCGCGAGGGAAACGATCGGCGGGCGGGGACGCCGCGGCGCTCGCGCGACGCGTGGGGGGTTCCCAGTACGCGTCCACGGTTTCGAACTCGCGCTCGGTGCGTCGGGTGTCGCGAACGACCCAATCGCTGAACCCGGGACGGTCGCCGTAGCCTCCGTCGACGTCGCGGCGCTCGTACGGCTGCGTCGGTCGAACGAGCGGAATACCCTCTCGTCTCGCGCGAGGTCGCTCGTACGCCGATCGCATCGCTGGCGCGCGCTCATCTCCGCGTCGTCGGTCCGAGTACGCCGCGTACTCATCCGCGACGCGTCGAGATCGAGCCGCCCGCTCGGCGTACTCGCCGTAGTAGGCGTCGGCGTAATACTCGTCTCCGTACATCTCCTCCTCCTCCCACGGCGGCGCGGTGAGCGCGAGTCGCTGCAACACGCTCACACTGAGCTGTTCGACTCGACTCTCCGCGTCTTCGGCGACGAGAATGCGCTCTTGTCCGCATTCGATGACCTCGGCCACGTCCACGGCGTACGTGGACACCACGCCCTCCGGCACCGTGGGCACGCCCCACGCGTCCACGATCAATCTCGCGATCGCCCCGTCCTCGGGATCAAACTCAAAATCCCTCACTCGACCGATGAATTGTCCGCTCTCGGTGAGGACGTCTTTTCCCACCACCTGCGAGTACCCGTACGCGCTCCATCGCTGCTCGACGGCGTCCTCGTCGTGCACCAAAATCACATCCCCGACTTGCCTCAACGACTCCAACAGCACGTGATCCACCGTTCCGACGAACGCGTTCTGTCGCACGTCCAGCGCCACGACTTCCCACTCGTCCGTGTCCACCCAAAGCTCCGTCGCGACGCCCAACCGCGATCCGCTCGTGCGCGTCACGACGAGCTTGTTCAGAATCAATCCCCGCGTGAGTAAAATCTCCTCTCGTCTCGCCGCGCCTCGGCGTCCGTCTCGACCTCGCGCGCGCGTCCGCGACGTCGACGCGTACGTCCCGTTCGCCGTCCTCGTCGTCCCGCCGTCGCCCGTCCCCCGTCGTCGTCCCGCGTCGTCGTTCCCGTTCGGGACGAATCGCCCGTTCGCCCTCGACGTCGTCGCTCGTCCGCCGTCCCTCGCGCGCGCGCGCGTCTCGCGCGCGTCGCCGTCCACCTCGCGCGCGCTCACGACGCGCGCGCGCCCGTCGCTCGACGCGCGCGCGTCTTCCCTCGCCCCTCGCCCCGCGTCGCTCGCGCGCGCGCCGCGCGCCGCCGCGAGGGGGCGCCGAGGCCGTCTCTCTCGCGCGACGCGAGTCAACGTCGGCGCTCGACGCGACGCGAGCGCGCGCGAAGAATTCATCGCCATCGTTCGCCTCGTCGCCGTCCCCCGCGGACGCTCGCGCGCGGCGACGTGCGAGGTGGCGAGACGCGCGCGGCGCGGTGTCGGGCGAATTGGGCGTGTGTTTATCACCACTGGATATCGTTATCGAATAGATTTGAATAGTGTGTAGTACGAATCGTAGGTCCGACTGAAGAACAAATCTGATGAGCGTTTCGAGCGTTTTCGCGCGGTGACGAACCGCACACGGCGTCGGTCGATCGTCGACGCGCGAGCCGGGCGCGCGCGGGTCGGGGACGAGCGATGAGCGAGGGTACTTTCGCGCCGTT
>MDTD01070632.1_pt1 | contig 18652 bp, 12 predicted proteins | sample 811221 | NCBI WGS metagenome assembly MDTD01 (sample SAMN05326646, study PRJNA326480) | marine metagenome | isolation source: seawater | place: Pacific Ocean: South West | collected 2011 | reverse complement strand
TTATTCTCTTCGATTAATCAGTTGGGGATAGAGTTCTTCGGCTTCTATTCGAACTTTCTCTTCGAAGTCGGATACTGCTCCGGCGCCGGCCAGATCCGTCAGGGCCTGGCGAAAGGTTTTCAAGTCGTCTTCAATTACATCCATCTCTCTTAGCTGTTTTCTAAGTGTGTAATCCACGGTGAATTGTTCAGAGGGATCCTGATCCTCTCTTACCCTGGCTGACATCTCTTTGAGTGCGACAAAATCGTTTTGGGCTCTCAACAGATTCTTATAGACCTTTTTGTAGCTTCTGTATTTTTCCACCAGCCGGTCGGCGGTGCCGCGCACCATATTATAGAGAAGGATCTGCTCCACCTGTGTTACTCGTGCTTTTTCCAGGCTCTCCTTGTCTTTCATATCGAGGACTTTCATCAGGATTGAGGTGCCTACGCTGGAGGTGGCCGCCCCGGCAATGCCGGGTGAGAATGCTCTGATGGAGCTGACTCCACCGTAGAGCAAGGTGCTTAATGAGCGCATCATCAAAGATGTTACTCTTCCCGGATCTGTAGAAGGCATTAGCTTTTGCAGAACGAAGTTTATATCCACCGAGTTCGCCAGAGTAGCCTCCCACAAGGCTGTCAGCTGGTCTCTTTCAATCTCCCTTTCCCGGTCCTTAAACTTTTGCGTGTCCTCCGGGCGATCTAAAAGAGGAAGTGGTGCCATATTTAGTGACCTGGCATTCTCAGTATTGTTTTTTAGAATGTTTTTGGTCGAGTCTCTATCTCCGATTTCGCTTTTCTGGCTTCTAACAGATGTCTTAATGCGAATCGGTTTCAGGTCTTCCAGGGGAGATTTAGGCACGAATCGATTTGACTTTATTTCAGCGTGTTTCACTGCTCCATCTGCATCCTGCGCTTCTGTCCCAACGGACTCCGCTTCGTTTATGGGTAGATGAAACTTTGTTCTTGTCCCTGGCGATATCTCTTCGCTCCGGACTGGTTCTCCACCAGCTGCAAATCCTTGATTTGTGGCGCATATGGAAAAGAGCAGTGATAGCACCACTTTTCCTGGTGGTTTTTTGAGGAGTTCTAGAGCCATTTTATTATTTGATTGGGGAAAATCTCTTTTTTGAAACGTCTGAGGTTCCATTGAGACGGCGGCTCTCCTCTTTCGTTGCTTCTTGCCAACCTGATTGCCTGGCGATATACCTTGACAGTTTGTTCAGAGCCTCTCTGTTACCTGGAAGAGCCTCTGTTATGAAAGTGTTAAATGACCTGATTACGGCAAAAAGGGCTAGCTGTTACGCCGTAGAATCTCTTTTGCTTTCTTGTAAATCGCCTCGGCATTTTCTGCTTGACCCAGTTTTTTAACTACCCGGGCGTAATCCGTCAGGGTCCGGCCTATGTCTTCGTGGTCTTTGTCCAACATAGCTTTTCTTATCTCCAGAACCCGGCTGAATTCTTCTTCGGCATCTTCAAGTTTGTCCATGCGATAGTGAATCGTTCCAAGGGAATGCAGGTAGTCGGCGAAAGCGAGGGGATCTTTAGGTTCTTTCTTCTCGTAGAGACTGACCGCCTTCTTCATAAACGGCTCGGCTCTATCGAAGAACTTTTGAATACAGAGTGTCATGGCAAGATTGTTGTAGTCTTCAATCAGCTCATCGCTTTCAGGACCCAGGTCATTCAGCTTGTGTACCAGAATTCGCTCATAGATTACCTGGGCTTCCTTATAGTTGCCCTGTTCGAAATGTCTTTCAGCCAGTCGTTCGAAAGCTTCTCCAAGGGCGTCATCATCCTCGGTGGCAGTGTCAAAACTAGCACTCATGCTTGGCTCTTTTGCTATTAGAGAAGCCAGCTGTCTCGCCTTAGCGGCCTCGGGCATAATTGTCTCTGCGAAGCGACCTTTTCGCTTCTTGCCCCGGGCGCTATCGTGCTGAATAGAGCCCTGTTCTATCTGGGCCAGGAGTTCTTCTGCCGAAAGTCCCTTGAGTGCTTCGGCTGATACTGCCTCCGCCACAAGCTCTTCCTGCTTTTCTTCCGTTTTTGTTACAGGTTCCGGCTCTGGTTCCTCTTCGTCCGAGGTCTTCTGAATTAATCCACCAAGCAGTCCGCCCATCTTCTTAGGCGGTTTCTGTTCCGATTCGTTATCAGAATTTCCACCCAGTCCCTGAAGTAGCGCTCCCAGACCGCCGCTCTCCTCCTCTCTGGGGGGTGGAGCCGCATCGGTCTCAGTATCGGTCTCGGTCTCCGAATCTATCTTGCCGACGGTCTCTTCTGTGTGGGCTACTACCGAATCGCTTCCGGTGAGCTGAGCTAAAAGTGAAGGACGTTTCTCTTCCTCTTCTGCAGGAGGTGTCTCTTCTGGTTCCGGAGGAGTGGCTACTTCTACTTCCTGGGGAGCTTCTTCGTTCCTTTCTAGTAATGCAGCTTCTTCTTCTATCTCTTCTTCGACCACAGGTTCTTTTGTGACCGGTTTGACACCAAGGCTTTCCAGAAGTGATCTGGGCTTCTCTTTTGCCGCTTCCTCTTTTTGCTCCAGAGGATTCTCTGTGCTGGGTGGAGCTTTCTCCTCGACGCTGTCTTCTCTAAGTGGTCCTAAAAGTGTGTCCAGGGCCACTACCGGTTTACTTTCTTCTTCTTCGGTGGAGATCACTTCGGCTGGAAGTGATGCTTCTTTAGCGGCTTGCTCTTCTTTTAGTTTTGCTTCCTGCTCGGCTTTTTGCTTCGCCTCTTCTTCGGCCTTGAGGGCTGCCTCCCGGGCCAACTCTTTTTCCCGGGCTTCTTGTTTTGCTTTTTCTTCCAGTAGGGTTTTTAAGGCTTCCTTGTCCACTGCCGCCGGCGAGTCGGATTCAATTTCATTTTGATCCGATTGCTTCTCCGCCAGTTTGCCTCCGGCCATGGCTGCCATATTCTCTCGGGTCTGGCGCATGAGGTTCTTCTCGCCCCTCATTTTTAGCCCGCCTTCAGGACTCCACTTTAAGTCTCTAAGAGCTTGTTCGAAGCTCGGCGTGGAGTTATTGCTTTGATGTAAGCAATAGTCCAGGGCCGCAATTGCGTCATCCGGACTGAGCCATCCTTTAGATACCATCTGATAGCAGCGCAAAGTTGATTGCAGGGTGGGGACATCCATGAATCCTGTAAGGACAAGCACTTTTCCGATCAAGGCCGCATCGTGGGCGGTTATATTGAAGGCTTTATCAATCTCTTCATCGCTTACCACCCGTGCCATTGTCACCAGGGTGCGATAATCTATGGGCGGCTTCTCCGGAGCTTCGATAGAATCTGACGCCGTTACCTCTTTTATCGCTTCTTCCGGCGTAACTCCTGTGGAGAAAACCTCAGAAAGGCACTCGCAAGCTTTGAGGGGATCGAGCTCTTCGCTTTTTACACAGGTCTGGAAAAAAAGAGCCGCATCCAGTAGTTCCTGGGAGATTAATTGCTGGGAGACGAGGACTGTGCCTATGGGTTGCTGATTAGCTAGTCCCCACTCCAGGGCGTCCATCACATCGTTTTCGGAGAGAATGCCTGCCATCACCAGCAGTTCTCCTAGCCGGACAATCTGCTTTTTCTTCTCGGGTTTTTCGACCGGCTCCGGCGCTTCCTCGGACTGAACCCCTGCCAGATCTTTAAGGTTTTGAATCGCTTCTTCCCGGGTGAGCATTTCGTCCCGGAGGCGGACTTGAATATCCAGCGCCTTCTCGAGAAATTCCCCTTGAATGGCTTCGTTAAGAACCAGCATCCTGCCCAGGGGCATGCCGGTGTTTAGTCCTTGCTCCATGGCCTGGGATAACTGATCCTGGCTGATTATTCCAGCATCCACCAGCAGCTCTCCCAACTTGCCGGTTCTGGCCCGCTTGGCGGCGGATGCGTCGTAGTCCTCTAGAACATCGGCGAAGGAGGCACCAATCTTTCTGGCGACTTTGATACACTGCACCGCCACGTTGATATCTATGGTTTTGTCACGCAGCATGGATTGGGCTTCCAGGGCCACCTGGAGGTCCTTGGGTGTGAGGTGACCGGACATGACCAGTACCTGGCCGATTTGAAGTTTTTTGGAGCGCGAGTGCTTGACCGCTTCCTGTAACTGTGGCGGCGACAAGACACCGGCTTGCACAAGAAGATCGCCAAGCCGGGCACTGTTTGAATATCTGCGAAAAATTGAAGACACCAGATCAATCCGGGTTACTAAAGACAACCGCTTCCGCTTATATTATCTTGCCCATATTATTAGCTCTTTGCGCAGTGCTCATTGCTTTTCGGGAAATTCGCAATATTATCTACTCTCAAGGGCCTGTTTATAAGACTCGAGGGTTCTCGGGTCGAAGAGTACAAATTTAATCAAACTCAATTTCTTCTCTTCCGGCCGGGTCTCCCTGTCCAAGAATTCAATAACGGTGCTGATCGCGATCTCGGCAGCTCTCTGCACCGGGAATCCATATGCTCCGGTGCTGATAGAAGGAAAAGCTATGGTCTGCACCTCATACTGGTGAGCCAGTCGAAGGCTTTCTCTGTAGGCGCTGGCTAAAACCGCATCTTCATCGCCCGAGCCGCCTCTCCAGATCGGTCCGACGGTGTGAATCACGTAGGTGACAGGCAGGTTGCCACCGCCAGTAATGGCAGCTCTGCCTGGGGGTAAGCGACCTTCTATAGCCACAATCTGCTTGCATTCTTCTTTGATGGAAGGTCCGCCTGCTCTATGAATTGCTCCGTCCACACCGCCTCCTCCCATAAGAGATGAATTTGCGGCATTGACGATGGCGTCCAGCCTCTCACGGGTAATGTCTCCCTGAACAAGGCTGATGCGACTTTTGTTGGGTTCCGTCGTCATAGGGGTTGAGTCTTATTAAGATCAGGCGCTCCAGGCGTCGGAGGATAGTAGTTTGACGCTTACACCGCTATGGTCGAAAACATCCACGGTTGCCTGGCCGTTTTTGTAGGTTATTTCTCTGGTGCGGCTGGGGAAGGGACTGACCTTTTCTCCTTTACCGTAATCGAATTGAACCATTTTGAATTCTACGTCACCGCTATTGTATTGCTCGGATACTTTAAGCAGTGGTCTACGGAAATTGTCATAGTGCCCGGTCTCACAGGTGCCGTCATCACCATAACTTGTCTCCAGGGTGGAGAAGTCCGTGGCTGTTTGTATCTCTCTGGTGCCTTTTCCATCCACCAGGCGACTGTACTTAGTGTCCGGCTTGCCGAACTGCTTAGCCAGTTCAAGTTTCTGGGCAAACAAGTAACCTTCCGGGCTGCCGTTTAGATTGTCAAAACCCTGTTCTCCGGATTCATCCCTTTCCAGGCGGGCTAGTTCGGGTAGCCTTCCAAGAATTTGCTCTCTATATCTGGGCAGACCTTCGCTGTCTCCGATTCCGACATTGTTTATTCTTGCTGATTCGTTTACCGCTCCGGAGCTGTTGTCTCGGACTCCGGCTCTACTAGTGTCGAACAGAGCCCGGGGAACAGCCTGGGCTTCTCCGGGGGTTCTCATCTTCAGTAACTGGGCGATGGGAGACCTTTCTGAGCTGTCTTCGTAAATGTCCTTTGATCTGGGCACTGCTTCAGGCTCTGATTCACAAGACGGCAACTCTTCCAATTTTGGCAATGTTTCGAGGCTTGCCTTGATAGCTCCGGCAACACCGTCTCCTTGACTGAAAGGTTCTGGTAACCAGCTTCTTTCACTGGCCGGTTTGGTCTCCAGGAAACTTGTGGCGGAAGGTAATGTAGCTCTACCCTGTCTGTTCTCCAGGGCCAGAGGAGGAGCATCGAGAAAGGAAGTATAGCCCGAGGGGATGCTGCCACCGAGATCGCTGAGAGGTGGTAGTCCTACTCCGTTGGACTGCCTGGAGCGCTCTTTTGATCTATCCTGGCTGCTCTTAAAAATTGGCTGTTCAAACTTGCTGCCGGAGTTTCCCAGGGCATCGGTAAAGTTGAGATTATTGGCTGTATCGGAACTTCGAGCGCCGATCTCATTTGGTTCAGCGGGGTGGAATGCCATGCAAGTGGTTACCGGTTGAGGGTTTTTACAAAGGCGAATTTATCGATTGCGAGTGGTTGATAAACCGCTTTCTTACTAAGAAGATACTGATGAAGTACCTATAGTTGTGCTTATACAGCATCTTCAATAGTAAATCTATTTGGTTTGATGTCAAGTCGAATTAATCTTCCGGAACCTGCATCAGTTCTAGATTTGCCTAAGGCTGAGCGCCCATGATGTCCCTGGCAAGCACCACCCTTCTCTGGGTCTCTTTAGCTCTATCTCTCGCTTTTACGCAGGCCACTATCAGTTTGTCCATGTCCACGCAATCTTCCGGTACGGTCGCCACTCCGAAGGCCATAGCCAGAGAGCGGGCATCCATATCCGATGAAAGGGGCGCCTCTCTGAGAACGTCGGCGATCCTGTTGGCCAGGGCTCCGGCGGCAGCGGCGTTCGTGTTCGGCAGGAGCAGGGCGTAGTCGAAGGTTTTGTAGTGCCCCAGAACATCCACCTGTCTTTTTACCAGGCTGATTCTTTGCATGGCTCTTCTGACGGCAAGCATTTGCAGCGCTTCAACCCGGACTCCTTCCTCGTCTTTCTTATGACCAAGACTGAAGATAACCAGTGAAAAAGGTTGGTTGAAATATTCGTATCTCAAATATTCATGATCCAGGAAGTAGAGAAATGCGTTGTAGCTATTAATTCCTGTCTCCGAACGAGTCAAAGACTTAACCACAGCCTGGAATTCGTTGTCATTGATGCCGAGGGCTTTCAGCCTGGCCAGTCTATCCTGGGTCGGTGCCTGGTCTGTAATCTGTACTAATCCGCAACTTACAAGATTGAAGAGAATGGGTACCCACTCTGTCTTCGGCATCGGTCGTTTTCTTAAGAGATCGAACAGGGTGTTTCTATTGTCCACCAGTTCAAAGAAGTCCAGCTGGGGTTCCAGGGCAATGGGAGCACCTTTTTCGACCCTTGTGGCAAACTCTTCTTCTGAAATCATGGCATTTTTCTTGACCAGGCAGGATTCAGGTTTTAGACCCGCCGAATCAAGATATTTGGTCTGGTCTAAGAGCGCCACACCTTCCATGAGAACAGAGTCTAGTCTTTTGTTTATGGTTCTGTCCGCCGTCTTTTCGTCGGGCCAGAAGCGGAACTCACCGTTTGTCCAGGTAATCAGTTCCGTAAGGGCATTATCTCCCTGGCTCTCTTTGATCTTGCAGTGGAGAGGAATGCCCTCCTGGAAAAAGACTTCGCAATTTTCCGACTTGGTTTTTACGTCCAGTCGTCCGGTCATTTTTGCCAGATTTATGGATTGGAGAAGGTTCGGCACCTGAAGTTTGTTCAGATCCCCTTCAAGAGTAGCTTTTGCTCCTGGTCTTGGCGGTTCGAACACGATGCTGGCGTCACCACCACCACCACCGCCGGCTCCTCCTGAAGACGTAGGTGTGATCCCGGTCGCTGTCGCTACCGGATTATAGGCTCCTGTAGCTCCACCGAGAGGGTCACCGGAACTGCCATAGATGGCGCTCTGAGGAATGACGTCCTGAAGCTGGTCTCCGCCGGCTGCTCCGGCTACCAGGTTACAAATTAGAGAAAGATCTCTAGAAGGATGCTTCCACAAAATCTTAGGTGGCCCACCGGTGAACTGAGTTAGAGTCCACTCCGGGTCTTGAATCTGCTCCGGGTCCACATCTCTGGTTTCAAATCGAACAGAAAGAACGAATTCCGATTTTCTGTCGGCGGTGGAAAATGGTAGTTCGACTACCCGCCCGGACATCTTCTGGGCTTCTTGCAGTAAGAACTGGACATCGCCGAAGCTGGGCATTGCCGATTGCTTCGGCAGTCTTACGGCTCTTTGTTGTTGGGGTTGTTGGGATCTGCCATGCTGTTGAAACATTGGGTTGAATGCACACTCGTTAATCTATAAGTTGGTAGCTTCTCACTATTAAAACCTTACCCCTTTTGCAAGGTTAATCACCACTTTGATTCCATTTTAGTGCGCATAAATTTTTCCCCGGGACTCGGGCGGTTACATCCGTCTGAGAAAATTACGACTCGCCTTAAGGGTAAAGTCCCCGAAGTTTCTTCGCTTCAGCGATGGTGGAGACACCGATTCTCAGGGCTGCCATTCTCGGTCTTGACCCTGATTCTTTAGTCAAGGCGAAGACTTTATCGCAGGCTCCGCCCATGATAGTTTCCAGTCTCTCATTCACCTCTTGCTCGGACCAGAACAGTTGGATTAGACCCTGTACCCATTCAAAGTAGCTGACCGTGACGCCTCCGGCGTTTGCAAGAACATCCGGCACTATGCAAACTCCCTTGTCATGGAGATAAATATCGGCCTCGGGAGTGGTCGGTCCGTTTGCTCCTTCCACCACAATTTTGCACTTGAGATTCTCCACATTATCGGATCTTATCTGGTTGCCGAGGGCTGCCGGAATAAGAATGTCGCATTCCAGCTCAAGCAGCTCCTGGTTAGAAACCGGCTCACAATCGCCAAAATCAACCATCTTTCCACCATTGGAGAGATGATTGAGCAGTCTTGGAATATCCAGACCGTTCTTGTTGTGGATGCCGCCATGCACATCGGATACGGCTACTATTTTATAGCCGTTTTCATGCAGTAGATTCGCCGCAACCGAACCGACATTTCCAAATCCTTGCACCACCACAGTTGGATGTTCGGTGGTTAGCTCGGTGAATTTCACCGCTCTTCTGGCGCAGTAGGCCACACCTCGGCCGGTGGCTTCGTTCCTTCCCAGGGAGCCGCCGATGGATACCGGCTTTCCTGTCACCACGCTGGGGACCGTGTAGCCGACATTAGTGCTGTACGTATCCATGATCCAGGCCATGGTCTGGGCGTCCGTGTACATATCCGGTGCCGGAATGTCTTTGTCCGGTCCGATCAGATTAATGATCTCGGAGGTGTATCTTCTGGTTACTCTCTCCTTTTCTGTGGGAGAGAAATTCCAGGGTTCGCATTTAATGCCGCCTTTGGCACCACCATAGGGGAGTCCCATCAATGCGCATTTCCATGTCATCAGCATGGCCAGGGAAGAGACCTCGCCGAGATTTACCTCCGGATGGAACCTAATACCGCCCTTGGCAGGTCCGAGGGTTACGTCATGGTGAACGCGATATCCGGTGAAAATCTTCACCAGTCCATCATCCATCCGCACCGGTATGGAGACGACGATAGATCGTTTCGGATAGCGGAGTCTTTCATGAAGTTGGGGAGAGAGTCCCATTTCAAGAGCTATTTCATCGAGCTGTCTCTGACATCTTAAAAATTGCGAGGACTCGCATTCCATGGTTTTGGGTGAATGCGATTGTGCCGTGGGCATGGGGCTCCTCCTTGGAAAATCAGGCGTTGACATCCTGAATCAGTGTGAGCATATGTTACCGCCAAGGACTAGATCCGTATATATTTAGAAGAGAAAACTACTGCTTAAATCTTTTTCAAGAGCTGTTCGTCACCCGACGCTACTATTTTGCAGTTAGGGATTTAGTGGATTTTGTGGACACGTACCACCAAGATATTTGCAGTTCGACGGAGACTGCTATTTAGTATTGAAAGTGGTGGCGTGTATGGCTGCTTGTGATAAGTGTGATATCCGATAAACTAAAACCGGAGACCATCTTGAATGTTCTTCTGGTTTTCGTGCCCATGGCATTTGCCGGTAAGTGGCTCGGGTGGCCTTCACCGATTATCTTTCTCACCTCCTGTCTGGCCATTATCCCTCTGGCGGGTCTGATGGGGAAAGCGACCGAGATTTTAGCCGACAGGTTAGGGGCCGGTCTTGGTGGTCTATTAAATGCCACTTTCGGAAATGCCTGCGAGCTTCTGATCGCCATATCAGCTTTGCGTGCCGGTCTGGTGGATGTGGTGAAGGCTTCTATCACCGGGTCGATAATCGGTAATATTCTTTTGGTTCTGGGGGCAGCAATGCTCACCGGCGGTCTCAAGTTTAAAACTCAGTATTTCAATCGCACTGCTGCCACCACATCTGCCACTCTTTTGGCCCTGGCGGCAATTTGTCTGGTAGTCCCCACTGTATTTCATTTTGCCGGCTCCCATGTCTCCAGGGAAAACGAAGACGAACTTGCCCTGGCAATCTCATCAATTCAGATGATAGTTTACTTTCTCAGCCTCTTATTCAGCTTGAAGACCCACAAGAGTCTTTATGTGCGCGAAGTCGACGTGGAAGTTAACGAGGCAATCGGTACCACCGGTTGGGGGGTCAAAACAGGAATTATCGTTTTGGCGACCTCAACGGTTCTGGTGGCACTTTTGAGTGAGTTGCTGGTCGGAGAGGTGGAAGTGACCGCTCATACGGTGGGGATGAGCCAGCTCTTCATCGGTGTTATCCTGGTCGCTATCATAGGAAATGCGGCAGAGCACTCCACCGCTATTTTGATGGCGATGAAAAACAAAATGGACCTGGCTATCAATATCGCCCTGGGATCTTCCAGTCAGATAGCTTTGTTCGTAGCTCCCTTTATCGTGTTTTTCAGCTTCATGATCGGCAAGCCGATGAACCTCGTTTTTACTGAGATAGAGGTATTGGCTGTGGTTGTTTCCGTGATCATTCTGCCCTTCGTGGCCACCGATGGAGAATGCAACTGGTTGGAAGGGGTTCAACTTCTAGCTGTTTATGCCGTTCTTGCTGCAACCTTTTTCTTTATATGAGGAGAGCGGAGTAAAGAAATGCCTGAATTGCCTGAAGTGGAGACAGTTGCCATTGGACTGAGGGAGCTGCTTGTCGGAGAGGAGATAAAGAAAGTATCTGTTCTTCGTCGAGAGTCCGTGGCTTATCCTTCCAATCAAAAATTTTGCCGTTCTCTTGTGAATAAGAAAGTCTCCGGTGTCAGGAGGCGGGGAAAGTATTTGATTATCGAGTTGTCTTCCTCGAATCTCGGTATTCCGGAAGGAGGTGCCGATGAGTTTCTGGTGGTGCACCTGAGAATGTCGGGGCGACTTTTGATGAGGGAAAACGGCGCCAGTCCGGATCGTTTTTTGCGGATCAAGATAGATCTACTTAGTGGCAAAGAGTTGCATTTTGAAGACATGAGAGTTTTTGGACGTATGTGGTATGTGCCTCCCGATACTCTCATTGATGATATCGTAAGTGGTATCGGCGCTCTGGGAGTAGAACCTCTGGTAGAGCTGGATGGGGATTATTTGAAGAGACGTTTCGCGAAAAAGACCCAGCCGGTTAAGAACGCCTTGTTAGATCAGAGGATAATTGCAGGTATAGGCAATATTTATGCTGATGAGTCTCTCTTTCTCTCCGGGGTGAGGCCCCAGAGAGAGGCTGGAAAGTTGAGACCGGCGGAGCTAAAAAGATTGGCACTGACAATAAAATCTGTGCTCTGGGATGCTATTGAAAAGGGTGGTTCTACTCTCCGGGACTATCGTAAAGCGGATGGCGTAAATGGCAACTATCAGCATAGCGCCTGGGTTTATGGGCGTTATAGAGAAAAGTGCCGAAACTGTTCGAAGATGATTGAGAGAATAAAGCTGGGCGGTCGTTCTACTCATTTTTGTCCGGGCTGTCAAAAGTAAGAGCCTGGTAGACACCTGTTGAACTAACTGTCTTTCTCTTTGTTTATCATGCCGTTCAATAGAACGCAGATAGCAGCTGGTACGCAGGTGACGATCACGAAGCACATCAAATGTAATACCGTGGCGTAAGCAAGAGCTAAGTTGGGATCAAGGTCTGCGGTTTTGACCAGGGCTTCTTTGACCAGAACATGAAAGGTGCCTGCTGTTCCCGGTGTCGGTATGAGGTTACCGGCGGAGCCTATGGTGAATGTGATCAGACAGTTTTTGATGCCGACTTTGTCCTGGATATGAAAAGCAAAGAGCATCAGATAAAAATTGAGCCCGTAAAGAAGCCACATTATAGATGTGAAGAATCCGATTACCGGATAAGCCAGCGGATCTAGCAGGGACTTAGTCCCTTTGTCGAATTGAGAAGAAATTTCTGCCAGTTTTTCTCTGAGTTTTTCCGGTAGAAATTTTTTGATAAGGGCCAGGCTTAGAAACCAACTGATTATCTTGTGACCGAAGGGAAGTAAGGCCAGGGCTATAAGTGAGGCAATCAGCATTGTGACGCCGCCCGGGACCAGGGTGGGGTACTGAGCCAGCAACTCCGGCGGGAGCACCGTAAGCGACAGACCTATAAGAATTACCAGGGAAGCTATATCCAGGAGGCGGTCGATGAACATGGTGGGCAGCACCGCCGCCCAGGGGAGTTTTTCCATCTTACTAATGGCTACTAAGCGGGCAACCTCACCTCCCCTTGGGATGGCAACATTAACTGCGTAGCCTACGATGACGGCGTAGAAAGAATTCCAGAGGGAGACCGGTTTTTCGGCCACCGGTTTGAGAAGCCAGATCCAGCGAACAGCTCTCACGATGTGGCTTAGAAGTCCGGTGACGAATACAAGGACAAGATAAAAAAGGTTGATTGTTTTGAGGCTTTCAAGAATCGCTCCGAAGTCACTATCTTTAAAAGCGAGCCAGAGCAGGCCGATTCCGAGAAGCAATGCCAACAAAAGCTTTAGCAGGTCCGTTTTGGGCCGGGGCGCGTTGTCAGTGTGAGGGGATTTGGCTTCCATTGATTTGGTTCTACGGGACTAAGATGATAGTTATGAGTTTTACAGTTTATAAAACTGGGAATTATTGACCATTGGAGAGGTATTTTGCCGGGCTCAATGGTACATCAATCGGGCAACAAGCAGAAGAGTTGGTCGATTGTGGTAAAAGAACCGCGCAGAAGGGGCAAATCAGTGACCGATAACAACTGTAGAGTCCTCTCCTTAACTTCTGAGAGGGAGCTGGAGACATTTAATGGGTGACAGAAAAACAAAGGTCCTATTGATCGATCATAACGCAGGTCAAGCGAAAGCCTTGCGCAAAGTGCTGCATGAAGCAGCCGGCAAAGAGTTTTCCATGGAGTGGACCGAGAAATTCACCGCCGGAATGGAGATGCTGGGAGAGGAGAAGTACGATGTGGTGCTTCTCAGTCTCTCGATGCCGGACAAGTCAGGAGTAGAGGTTCTCAAAGAATTGAGACAGCTCGATAGCAGCGTGCCTGTTGTTGTTCTCAGTGATGACCCCCGGGACACATCGGTGGCTGACGCGGTCAACAGCGGTGCCCAGGACTGGCTTGCCAGGGAGAGCCTGGATGGCAGCAGATTGCTCCAGTCCCTGCGCTATGCCATCGACTTGAAACGGGCGGAACTGGCTCTTAATGAAGCTTCGACCCGCCTGGAGGCTGCCACTTCCCGGTTGGAAGCCCTGGCTCACAACGATCCTCTTACCGAGTGTTTGAATGTTGCCGGTCTCGAGAAGTCGCTCCAGAATGAGTTTGAAAGAGCACAGAGGGGTGGAGGTGCCCTGGTGGCAGTTCTGCTCGACTGTGATGATTTTGATCGAATAAATGCGCAATTAGGCCATGGCGTCGGTGATGTGGTTCTCAAAGAGATCTCTAAGCGTATGAAAGAGACAGTGCGCCCCACAGATCATATTGCCAGAATCGGCTCGGATGAATTTCTTTTGTTATTGCCTGATACCCGATTTGCCGAAGGTATGCTGGTTGCCGAAAAAATAAGACTATCGGTGGCGGAGTCTCCTTTGCGTCTGGCCTCTGAAACTATCAGAGTTACAGCCAGTCTGGGTGTATTGGCTTTGCCCTACGAGTTCTGCTCCATCGAAGAGGTCTTATCCCTGGTACGTCTGGCTGTTCGGGAAAGCAAATTGCTCGGCAAAAACAGAGTCTCCTCGGGAGAGAAGCATAAACGGGCCGGTCATCAACCAGACCGAGATGCCCTTGAGGAGCTTACTGAGAAGTTGCGGAAAGGTGATTGTTTCCGGGCTGTCTCCATGCCGATTCTGCATCTTCCTGATGAAAAGCTGGTCGGCTATGAGATCCTTAGCCGCGGTCCCAAAGGAGCTTTCGAGATGCCCGATGATTTATTCCGGGTATCTGTGGAGTACAACTTGCTTACCATTGTCGATCTGCGTTGTTTGAAGACCTGTCTCAGTGCCAGCGCCGATGACAAGTTCGAGAACCAGGCCAGGGTCCATGTCAACCTTTTCCCTTCTACCATAATCGATACTCCCATCGATAGATTGATGACCCTTTTTCCGGAAGAGACGAACGGAGAGGCTCATCAAAAGTATTGCGTGGAGATAAGCGAACAGCAGTTTATTGGAGACCCCACCTATCTCAGGGATCATGTCCAGGAGCTTACTAAAAATGGGGTTCTGGTCGCCATTGATGATGTGGGATTTGGGCGTAGCTCCCTGGAGAGTTTGATTATTCTGGAGCCCGACATAGTAAAAATCGACCGCAAGTATGTCTCCGGCATCGCCCAGGAGCCTACGAAGGAAAGACTTTTGAGGCGTCTGGTCAAAGTGGTTAACGCCCTGGGCTCCGAGTTGATTGCCGAGGGAATTGAGTGCCGGGAAGAGCTGGAGCTGCTTCTCGATATGGGTGTCGTCTATGGACAGGGTTGGTACTGGGGCAAGCCTTCCTAGACTTGCATAGACAGATTCTCAGGATGTCTTATCCATCAGCAGACTGGCGAAGGTTTCCGGGTTGAATGGCTTGCTGATTATGCCTGCCGCTCCTTTGGAAATATAAAACTCTTCTTCGCCGTCTTCCACGTTCGTGCCTAGAAAAACTATAGGTGTGTTTTTCAATGCCGGCGCTTCCCGAAGCTTCTGCATTACGGACAGTCCGTCCATGTCGGGCATCGAAGTGTCAAGCACAATGAGATCAGGCTCTTCCTGGGGCGCCAGCTGTATCGCTTCTTTAGCCGAAGATGCGGTGGCGACCTTCCACTTTGCGATGCCTGTTAAGCTCAACATGCCGATTTTCAGGATATCCGGATCATCGTCGATCAGCATTACTTTAGGGATTGTCATGGGAGTCCTCTTCTCTTCGACGCGAATAGACAATTTACCATTGGAGCACTACTTAAGTATAGCTCTACTGAATCGATCTTCTAAGAGTCGCTTGCCGAATTTTGATCTTCCTTTATCCGCATAGTAGTTGGTTCCTTTGCTAGACTTTACTGACCCGGGTAAAATTTCAGTCGGTTGGAAGGTCTGGATTCTGAATTCCAATGAGTTTTTTGAAGAGAGCAGATATTGAAACAATTCGCTCTGAGTATCGTTCATTTTGTGAACGGTACAGAGTCTATCTGTCGGGGACTGAGCCAAGACGTAGTGCTGAACTTGATATCAGGTTATCTTTTACGGTGGCGTTGGTGGAGATGATTTTTTCATTGTCTTCTTCTCATTGCGTGCGCTCCCTGGACAGAGAAGCCAGTCTCTCCGGTAGCGCAATAGGCTGCTTCGTTCAAGATGTCCTCTATCGAGATCTCTTTGCTAAGGAGAATTGCAAAATCATTGACCAGTTGAAGATGGCTGACAGTAAGTCCGCCTGGTCTTCGAATATGGTATCACTGCTTGGTCGGGTCGATATGAATAGCCCGGGTGGCCTGGTCACGGCTTTCAGTGAGATATACGCGGTACTGTTGTCTTTTCGCCTTACCGGTGACTTTTTTGTGCAAAACGGTATTGGTGAAGGATGCATGCTTGAGTCATCCTCAATAGATTTGGAGCGATCGACTTTTGGCAAGAAAAGAAGCGGTAGCTTTTATACCCCTGTCTATCTTGCCGATGAGCTTGTTGGAAGAGCAATTCAGGAGCTAGAGGCGGGAGCTTTTGAATGGCAGGGGAAGAAGATACTGGACCCAGCTTGTGGACCAGGAGTCTTTTTAGTATCTGCATTTAATAAATTGTCCGGGCGCGTCGATCTGAATTCTCCGCTTGAGTTGCTCTATGGTGTAGACCTGGATCCTGTATGTGTGTTTTTGACCCGGGTTGTTCTCAATCACCTTGACCCTGAATACGGTGCTCAAAAGATTAGTGATCAGATTGTTCAGGCCGACTCTTTGCGGTGCTTCCGAGAGAAGTCCGCCACTATTCCGCTTGATTTCCCGCGGGAAGGGGAGTTTGATGTGGTACTCGGCAATCCACCCTGGGAGATAGCTAAACTCGACTCCCGTCAGTTTTTTGTTCTCTATGACCGAGATTTTTATTCTTATGGAAAACAGAGGGCGTTGGAAGCTCAGCGGTTTATATTTGAACGGAATCCCGAAGTGGAACTTGAGTGGCAGAGACTCAATCGGCAGTTCAAAGAAGATGTCGGGTTTTACAAAAAACACTACGAATACAGGGGGAGAGGAGATGCCAACCTGTATAAGTACTTTGTGGAAGCGGGTCTTTCATTACTTAAAGATGGAGGCGTGCTATCTTATTTGGTGCCGGCGGGCATCTACTGTGATCGCGGCGCAGCTCCTTTGAGAAAACATCTTTTGGAGCAATGCACCTGGATATCTTTACGCGGATATGAAAATCATGACGGACTTTTCGATATCCACAGATCTTTTAAATATTGTCAGTTTCTGGTACGCAGAGGAGGCAAGACCCTGGGAATAGACGTGGAATTCTATTGCAGCGGTCCATCTTCGCAGTCAGATTCAAATGTCTCTGAAGCTGGCAATGGAACTATCTATGGTGTCAATAATATCCGCCTTTTTAGTCCGGGTAGCAGGATTTTGCTTGAGGTCGAAAGCAAGTCAATTATGGAATTCCTGGAGCAAATCTATTCTCGTTCCCAGTACTTGGGAGAGGCTTCTTATGGGGATTATAGACTGGCCTATCGCCGTGAGTTTGATATGACCCTGGATTCCAAGCAGTTTGTCGAACGTGACAGTCTGGAGCGGCGAGGGTATCTCTGCGACCGGCATGGAAATTGGTTGTCCGGTCCCTGGAGACCTGCCGGGGAAAGTGATCTGACACACTCTTCTGTTCTCTGTCGGGACGGAAGTAAATTTTTGAATGTGGAGGAGATAGAGTCAATCTATTTGCCTTTGTATGAAGGTCGAATGATTGGTCAGTTCAACGCGAGTAAGAAGAGGTGGGTGAGCGGAAAAGGACGTTCCGCTGTTTGGCAGCCAATAGATTGCGCCAGGCCGGACCAGTGTAAAAATGAGATCGCTCCCCAGTACCTGGTAAGCCTGCAGGATTTTGTTGATTCTAAAGCGATTCGAGGTTTGAAAACCGGTTTCCTTGCTGTGGGAAGTGATACCAATAGCCGTACCATGATCGCCTCTTGTCTATATGAAGTTCCTTGCGGCAATTCTGTTCCTGTGTTTTATTTGAGTCCCCTCACGAAAGACTCTCCGATGGCTGACGCAGGCTATCCTTCTCGGGCCTTGGAGTTGCAGTTGATCTTGACTGCAGTGTTCAATAGTTTCCTGTTTGATTTTGTTGTCAGGCGTCGGATGGCTGGTACCAACCTCAATCATTTTATTCTTGAGGAGTGCCCTCTACCATTCCTCTCGGAAGAGAGTGCCAGGGTACAGAGGTTGGTGGTCAGATTAGTCGCCGCTTTGAATTTCACCGGGGCGCGATTCTCCGGACTTCAAACCGTCTCGCCTTTGTTGACCGGAGCAGGCTCTCTGGTGACATCATCCAGTCGAACGCTTGCAAGAGCCGCTCTAGAGGTTCTTGTGTTGGAGCTGTATGGTATCAATAGCGATGCTTTGTATCTGTTACTGGGCGGGGCTCATTTAGTCTGCGACACAAGAGCGAGGAGACGTCACTTTGGCGTGCCATCTATAAGTCCTGATCTCCTTGAAGCGGTGGACGCCATGGCCCACGCCATTGTCCGGGAGCCTGACAATCTCAGGGATTTCTTGCATGTTCAAGGCGTGACAGATTCTAGGGACTCGGATTCAACCGCACTGATAATTCCGGAACAGGAACTTTTGTTTGAGCGGAGGAACTATACAAGGGAGCTGAATCCCAAGGCGTTTTTCCGCGTCGATAAAGATCTGCCTTTCTGGAGTAAGCACTCCAGCCAGGCTCTCTTGATGGGAAGATTGAAGGAGATCTTAGGTCCTGACGGATTTCTCTCTTTTGTGGAAGAATGTATTCTCTTTGGTGGCGTGGGTAATGGCGCCGAAGCCGAGAATAGTATGAGTAGACATGGGAGCGTTACAGGTCAGGGCAAACCGCAGTCTTCCTCCCCGCAGTCTTCCTCTATGAAATCCTCTCCTACACTTGAGCAGCTTTTGGCGCAGAGCTACAAATTTCCGCAAAGCTCTCATTCTTAAGATTGCGCTGTTCATGTTCAAGTAGCCACATTTTTCTTGTGAGTCCTCCGGCATAGCCGGTGAGCTTGCCTCCGGAGCCCAGGACCCGGTGGCAGGGAATCAAGATAGATATAGGATTCTTTCCCACGGCGCTTCCCACAGCCCTTTGCGAATTCGGCTTGCCGAGTTTGATGGCAAGGTTGCTGTATGTTGTGGTGGCGGATGAAGGAATTTTGAGAAGCTGATTCCAGACAGCCTTTTGAAAGTCGGTACCGGAGAGTAGCATCTTCGGCAGGTCTTTCGACAAGTTTTTCGGATTTATGCGACCCGTTTTAAAATAGTTGTCCAGGCAGCCTATGGTTTCGCTGAATTTCTCCGGATTTAAGCAGCTGTTTTCCTTGATGGCGCAAACATCAACGTGGCGATGATTCTCAAAGTATATTCCGGTTAGATTGATATGATCACCTTTCTCTTTGCCCGTTAGCAGAAGTTCTCCCAGAGGACTCTTGTAGCAATG
>MDTD01085043.1_pt1 | contig 18654 bp, 14 predicted proteins | sample 811221 | NCBI WGS metagenome assembly MDTD01 (sample SAMN05326646, study PRJNA326480) | marine metagenome | isolation source: seawater | place: Pacific Ocean: South West | collected 2011 | reverse complement strand
TTCTCAACAATGCGCATCTTCGCTTGGTGACGGTGGGTGATATCGAGGTGCACCTACAAGGCTTAAGCTTTAACGCCATTGAGTGTGACGAAATCGGGTCTGCTCATGTCAGCTTCGTACCGATTAAACCGGGTTCGTATCCGCTCTATGTTGGCAACGTGCCACTAGCCGTGGGTAGGCCTATCGGTGAGGCAGGCGTTCAGGTAGAGGGGAAGTATGTTTTCGGTGCCATTACGGTCCGGTGAGTGATGAGTTTTGCGAGTCGGTCAGTTCACGCAAGCTCTGAAATCGCTCGGTAGCCCATGCGCATGGCTTCAATGGCGTCTGCCGCAGGTGCTGAGTCCGAGTTCGCGATCGTAATGCGGCCGTGGGGTTGCCGGCCGATAGCAGCAGAGTCACCCGGCCCTGCAACAGCATAGCCGTGCGCCCAGCGGTTCACGGTGAGACTCGCGACGTCACGGTCAAAGTCAAAATGTGTGGAGGGCAGCATCCCCGTAAGATGCTCGCGCACTTCCGATTCATAGTCTGCAAAGGTTCTACCCAGCATGCGATAGCGCGCTTCTTTGTATTGCTCAGCTCGGGGTTTCCCCAGCTCTTCGCTATAAGGACAACTGATCATCTGAATGATGCAGGGATCGTCCGGCGTTTGGGTGTACTGGTAGCCACCCAGGCTGACCGGGAAATCCATAAAAAGCGTTTGATGCATATTCCCAGGGCACATCGCGAGCCCCAGTCCTTGCTCTTTGAACGCCCGCCAATTCCTGAGCCCGACCGTCGTATAGATCAGCGGGCTTTTCATCTGCTGATGGAGCGCTGCTGACTGCGGTGCGGGCAGATCTGCCACGATATGCGGAATCATCATGTTGTAGCAGGCCATGACCACATTACTTGCCGACACCTCGTAGGTGTTGCCCTGGTGCATGTATCGCACCGAAACGTCCTCTGCGCTTTCCGCTGCGCCTCGGTGTGACACATCGACCACGGTGGTATTGAGCCGGATACGCGACGATTGTGTGTCGCCGTCGAGCCGGCCATAGTCAAATCGCGCGTTCACCAGTGCTTCTGCAGAGTTCCCCTCAGCGATGTGTGGAATCAAGTATTTCACCAAAGCGCGTGCGACCCCCGCATTGCCGTCGGGGAAATGATGAATGTAGGGATGATCTTCGTCGTACACCCCGACGGGCGCGAAGCCCAGTGCGCCACACTCTTTGGCTTCACCAATGCTGAGCAATTCAGTGCCGGCGTTGGACCAGTCGATGCCCGAGTGGCGTGCCATATGGAGCACATCGGGGTCATCCACGCCCAGGGTGTTCCGCAGGTAGTCAAAATAGTTATGGCGGTAAATATAGTCTTCTAGCTCGGCATCCGGCACGCCCAGTAGGTGCACGCCACCTTTGAGTACCCGCAACAGCTGTTCTTTTCCGCGCGCGCTTAGGGGGGTCTTTGCCACGGCGTCTTCGTCAGACACTGCGGCGCCGGGCAGGCCCTCGATGTAGTTGTAGTAGTTGCAAAACGGGTGGTGGACGAGTGTGTCTCGACCAAATTGCTTGGCGTTGAAGTAGGTCGTCGCGCTGAGCCCATGGCGCGCGTAAAACCCCTGATCAAAGGCACTATCAAATCGGTAGAGGTCCACACCAATATCGGTGAGCAACTTGCGAATGACGGGGTCAGCCGTGCGTGGTTCCACTAAAGTCTGCGAGCCGCCGTAACTGATCAGCGTTTGCCCGTCGATTGTGTGCTCATTGCGTTTGGCATGCCCGCCAAAGTCATCATGGTTATCCAGGATCAGAATCGTTTTGTCTGGCCCGTGCTGTTGGCGGTAAAACACCGCTGCCGCCAAACCGCTCAGCCCCGCGCCCACTACAACTAAATCGTAGTGTTCGTCGATTGGTTTGGGGATTCCCGGCTGATAACCGCCTTGCCAGCTCCGTTGGTGAGCAATGGTATTCGCGCCGGGGTAACTGCCTCTCAGGCCCGTCAGTGCAGGTGGGTAGGGGGCAGTATGGTGAGTAGCAAGCAGCGGCGAGACACTGCCCATAGCGGTACCGGCCAGTGCGATAGCGCTCCCGTTGACGAAGTCTCTGCGTGTGAGTTTAGGCATGTGGCTGCTTTCCCTGTTTCATGGGATTCATCATGCCATGAACGTCACGAGGCGTGGCAATCGACTCTTGCCTCCGAGTCACGGCGCACTGTGGCACCGCAGGCGAGATTCCGCGCAATAAAAAAGGGGGCTTACGCCCCCTTTGAATTGGCCACTGTTGATCTCAAATTAGAACGAGATCGCAAACTCCGCGCCGATAGTGCGAGGCGGTGTCCACCAACCGCGTGTTGTCAGCGGTGCGATAGTTGCCTGACCCAACTCCTGATCATCGGTCAGGTTCTTACCATAGACCGTGAGGCGATAGCGGTTGTCTGCCCAGAGGTAGCTGATGCTGCCGCTGAGGTCGTTAATGCTATCCATATGGCCGATGGGGTTGTTGGTCGCCTCGATTTCAACCGTATCGCGGTAACGATAGGAGAGGGAGGTCTGCAATGTGCCGCCGCCAATGTCCGCGTCATAGGTGGTGATCACGCCAAACGTGTTTTCTGGCGTATTCCGCGGAATCAGGTTGGAGTTATCGGTGATCACGCCATCGCCGGTAATGTCTGCAAAGTAGTTGTCGTACTCCGCGTCGATGTAGCCGTAGTTAGCGCGCAGGCTCCAGTTCTGTGTGATCTGGAAGTTCATTTCCAGCTCGACCCCGAAGATTTCCTGTGTTGAGGCGTTACGCACAACAGTTGCCACGTTGGAGAGGCTGACAGGGATCAAAATAGATTCCTGCTTCTCTTCGTAGTCGCTCATGAAAATCGTCGGGTTGAAGGTTAAGCGGCCGTCCAGCCACGTGCTCTTCAAGCCCAGCTCGTAGTTCTTGACGTATTCGGGATCGAAGGTAGGCGAAATGTTGTAGTCCGCCTGACGCCCGAAGAAGCCGCCACTCTTGAAGCCTTCTGAGTAAGAGGTCCAGAGCATCATGTCGTCGTTGATCTGCCAGCGAAGTGAGGCGCTAGGCGTGAACTCAGACCACTCATTAGCGTAAGGCTGTGGGTCACGCAGTGGTGGAATGGGATCGCCTGCAGCCGGGTCATAGGGCACGCCGCCGTTACCACCAACGAAGTCTTTCTCTTCCTTGGTATAACGACCGCCCACCGTCAGCGTCCAACTGTCGTTGATCGCATAGTCCATGGAAACGAAGCCTGCCAGTGATTCAGTCTCCTGATTCTGGCCGTTACTGTTGAGTGACGTCGGAGCCAAGGGCCCTGGATAAGCACCAATCAAGGTCAGTACATAGTGCAGGTGGCCAACATCCCATCGCTGCACATAGTCAACGTCGAAGGAGTACAGACCGGCGACGAAATTGAATGGGCCGTCAAAGGAACTTGTCAGCCGCAACTCGTGGCTGGTCTGCTCCCAGTCATTGTAGAAGTTCATGTCCAGCCAATCAGCGGGGCCCGCGTCAAAGTGCTGCATGTTCTGCTCGTTCTGATCGCGGAAGCCACCGATATAGGTCAACTGCAAACCACTGTTGATTTCCCAGTTGGCGGTGACAATTGTCGTGTCGTACTCGTTGTCACTGAAGTTGCGACCATTCATGGAGTTGGTGGTCGACGTGTCGTTCGAGGTGCTGTAGCAATCTGCCAGGAAGGGCAGCACGCATGCCAAGTCACCAGCCTGGTTGGTGTTGACATAGGCACCTTGGTCACTGGTGTCTTCCATGCGCTCATAATGCAACTTCAAACTAAAGCTATCAGTGGGTTGCCACTTCATGGCAAAGCCGTAGTTGATGATGTCATCACCGCCGACGTCTTCTTCGAGTGTGGTGTTGTACATCCAGCCGTCACTCTTGATCTGCGCACCAAAGAGTTTTAGACCGAGGGTGTCGTCGATCAGGGGTACGTTGACCACACCCTTCACGTCTTCACGGCCGTGCTCATCAACCGTCAGGCTGAAGTCGCCGCCCCAGTCCATAGTGACATCACCGCGGATAATGTTGACGATACCGCCGGTGGTGTTCTTTCCGAACAGCGTGCCCTGCGGGCCCCGGAGAATCTCAATTCGCTCGACGTCAAAGTTCTGCATCAGCACACCACTGACGGTACCCAGGAACATGCCGTCCATGATGATGCCGACTGGTGGATCCAAGCTCTTGTCGTAGTCACTGGCACCCACACCGCGAATGTTCACGTAAGCGGCGCTGCCCGATCCGACTGCGCGTCGGATGTAAACGCTGGGCGAGAAAGTTGCGATGTCTTCGAGTCGTCGCACTTGAGCTTGCTTCAGCTCTTTGGTGATAGCGGCAACGGACACGGCGACGTCTTGTAGCGACTCACTTCTGCGGGTCGCGGTAACGATAACCTCTTCAAGTGCGACGTCTTGCGCGAGAGTGGGAACACTCTGGAAGCTGGCCGCAATCGCCGCCGAGCAGGCGGCTACTGCCAGCCGCTTGGGGCTCTTGAACATGGATAGTGGGTGCTTCTTTATCATTATGACTACCTCTCTGATGGTGAACTACTGTTTTGGTTGTGTTGCTGAAATGGTGTGGTGCTAACTCGGTGGTTCCTCTCTGGTTTGAACTGTTTTTTTTCTGCTGTAAAGCGCATGAATCACTCAACTGGCCATTCGTACTTCGATAGGCTCAGCTGCATCCGAGGCTTCTGACCGTCTGCTCGTGAGTGTTGTTAACAAGTCTTCCAGCCATTCCTTGGTGGCGCCTCTACAGAACGGAATGAGATCCAAGCAGTGCTTGATGGTCGCTTGCTGGCGGAGCGTCGCGAGTGAGATCAGTTTTTTCTGCCAAAGGAGGGTCACACCCCATTGGCTAGCCGCCATCAGCTGTGAGAGCTGAGTGATGTCAGTCCCGATTTCCAGCTGACCTTCGGCGCTGGCCGTAAAGAGCGCCTCGTAAAACCACTCCTGGGTACGACCCACCCGATGATGTTCGGCTTCCTCTTGCGCACTGATACCCAGCACGACGGCGATCGCAGATTCCATAAATTCTGGCGACTGCTCGAACGTCGTCATCGTTTGCTGGGTGAGCTCCAGTATTTGCGGGATCCCGGGCGCGGCTTCCATAACCGGATCAGCGCGCTCAGTTTCATAACGACTAAAGGCGGCGGCGGCCAGCAGGAGCCCGCTACGGTTCTTAAACAGGTTGTATAGTGTTTTGGGACTGACACCACTTTTTTCGGCAATAAGCGCCATGCTGATGTCAGCAGGGTGCTCCGCTTCTAGTAGTTTCAATGTTTCTTTGAGTATGCGTTGCCGGCGCTCAGCCAGCCCACTCGATGCATACTTGCCCCGAACTTGTGTCATATCGACCAGTTATTTTTATTAAGTCGAGGTACCAAAATTACAGGACTGTGTAAATTTTGCAAGCGTCCGGTTCTGGGGTAAGAATGCGCATTAGCGGGCGCACGCCTCGTGCCGTATATATGTGCCAAAAGTGACCCGCGATAACACAATAAAACGACAAAAAAGGAAGTCGATATGACCCAGCAAAGCACCAATTATGATGATGTAAAGCAGTACCGTCTCGATCCCGACCGGGAGCAGGAATTGGTGAACTGTGCCGGCGAATGCACCTTTTGTTGGGCAAATAAAGCGGGGCATCCCCTGGGGGTGACCACGGCTTATGTGCCCGTTGACGGCAAAATCTGGATGACCGCAACGCGCGAGCGCGTGCGAATCAAGGCAATCGCCCGCGACGGTCGCTCATCCGTGGTGATGTCGAGCAAGGGCACGCACATGGGGGGTGGCAAGACCGTGACCTATAAGGGTCACACCGTGATTCATGACGATCGAGAAACCAAGATGTGGATGTACCAGCTGCTCGCGCAGGGCATGGCCAAAGCGGGGGACAGCGGTGGGGATTTCACCATGGGGCTTGATCCCGACTTGTTTGTGGCATTTCTCGACACGCCCGAGCGCATCGTGCTCGAGTTCACGCCCGAGATGTCGATTCCGTTCGATGGCGACAAAATGGCGAAAGGAACAGCAGCGGCCTATGCGGAGTTTGCGGCCAAGGCTGCTGAGGCTGCTAACGGAGACTGAGTACGGTGTTTGCCTGAATCAAAACAAGCGGCCTATAGGCCGCTTTCTTATTGTGGCGTATTTATTGTGGCGTGCTCTTGCCGCTCGAACAGAAAGCCACGCAGGGGCTGGTTTGGGTTCGTCTAGGCTACGACCATTTCAAAGCAGGTGGATGCTAGGCCTCACGCCTCGGTGATGACTTGTACCAGCTCTAAAAAGGTGCCGTCCGGGTCTTTGAAGCAAAAGAATCGAGCGTAGCTTGTCTCTGAGGTGTGGACGTTGACGGGTTCGGACACCACCTCAACGCCCTGAGACACGAGAAACTCAAAGTCCGCGTCGATGTCTCCACTCGCGAGCGCAATACGCGCCAGTCCCGGCCGATAGAGATTGGGGTAGGGCGGCGAGTCGTCGCGGGGTGACTTCCACTCGAGCAGGTCAATCACCATCGGTTGTTCGGCATTTTGAAGCGCCATCAGCGCGCCCTGGACCTGATACTTCGGCATGCCGACCGCGTTTGCAACCTCTTCGGTATTGGTCTCGGGTACAGGCCAATACACCTGAAAACCCAGCATCTCGTAGAACGCTTTGGAGCGCTCAAAGTCGCTGCAGTTGACATTGATGTGCACCATACCGGTGATGTGCATGATCGGAATCTCCTTTGATGTGCTCCGTGAGGGATCTTTTCTCAGATAACGGTATCGCCGTTATCAACGACCATTTCAGCACCTGTCACGTGTTTGGATTCATCGGAAAGCAGGTACAGCACCATATTCGCGACATCCTCGGGCTCGCCGATGCCCATCGCAATGCGGGTGGCTTCCGGATCCTCTTCCGCCATCAAATCGGTGCCCATTAGGGTTTTCAGTGCCGTGTGCACCATCGGTGTGCTGATGGAGCCCGGATGGACGGAGTTACAGCGAATGCCCAGGCCTTCCATACGGCAATGGATCGCGATGGACTTGGTCATAGAGCGAATGCCGCCTTTCGCGGCCGAGTAGGCGAGATAAGGCCCCAGCCCGATGAGCGCGGCGGTGGAGGACATATTGACGATGGACCCGCCACCGTTATGTTTCATCAGTTTGATGGCGGACTGGCACCCCCAAAACGTGGCATCAAGGTGAATGCTAAGTACGCGCCGCCAGATTTCGGTCGACGTATTTTCGATGTTGGCGATCGGCGCGATACCGGCGTTATTCACCAGCCCATCCAGTCGACCGAAACGCGTCTCCACCTCGGCCATGAGATGCTGCCACGAGGCTTCTTCACTGACGTCTTGTTGGATGAAGGTAGCGTCGAGATTGTTTGCGTGGGTTTGTCCCGCTTCGGGGTCAATGTCGGTCATGATGACGTGAGCGCCCTCTCGCGTAAGCACCGTTGCGTCCGCGAGTCCCAGCCCAGAGGCTGCGCCGGTGATCACGATGATCTTGTCTTTCACTCGATCCATATTCTTATCCGTTTATGTTTTGGTGGCGTGTTGGCAATCTCTCTCTGAGCGCATCTTGTTTTCCGCGATCGGGCGCCCGGCATCATCCCATCTCAATGAAGCCTTTCCAATCTTCGCGCGCGAGCCGGCACTGCTTGCGATAAAAGGGGAAGCCGCCAAACCAGAACAATGTGGCGCGCGGTTTCCCGGGGATATTGTCACCCATGTAGTAATTGTCAGATTCCGGGTACAGCGTGCTATTGCCAATGTGATTCGTGAGCTGAACGTAGCGTTGCTCCTCATCAGGGTTTGCCTCAATCACGCTGTCCGCGCGTTGCGCCAGATCGTCGATGAGGTCGGTGATGAAATCGCATTGGAATTCCGCAAGCAGGATGGGGTTGTAGAACGGACTGTGTGGCCCGTTGATCCAAAACAAATTGGGGAAGCCATGGGTCATCATGCCAAGATGGCTGGTCAGGCCCTCAGCCCATCGCGCTTTGAGGGGCTCGTCATGGCGGCCTCGGATATCAATCCGATCCATGGCGCCGGTCATCACGTCGAACCCAGTGGCGAAGATGACGGCATCCAGATGAATCTCACGCTCACCGACAATGATGCCACTGGGCGTAAAGTGCTGGATGGGTTCCTCATGTAAGTCAATGAGCTCAACGTTGGGCTGGTTAAAGGCCTCGAGGTAGTTGGTCTCGGGAGACAGTCGACGCGTGAGGATCGGATAGTCCGGGCAGAGTTTTTCCGCCACGCCCGGATCGTCTACGCGCTCGCGAATTTTTTCGCGGGCAAAATCGGCGAGGGTTTTATTCGACGTCATGTCCAGCAGACTGTCGGTGAAGGCGTAGTAGGGCGAGAGCCCGCCCGACGCCCAGCGATTCTCGTACTCTGCTCGTCTCTCTTCCTCACTGACTTCCAGCGCTGATTGCGAGGGTGGGGGTGCCAGATCGGAGTGGACCAAGGTGAAGCCGGAAAAGGAATTGAACTGCCGATCGCGAAGCTCCTCGTATTGGCGCTTCATTTTGAGTGCGTGACCGGGCTCGACTGGCTTGTTGCGCAGCGGAATCGTGTAAGACGGCGTTCTCTGCAGCACAAACAATTCGCCCGCTTCCTGCGCGACCTCGGAAATGACCTGAATGCCGGAGGATCCTGTGCCCACGACAGCGACACGTTTCCCTTTTAGGTTGGGTTCCTCATTGGGCCAGCGGCTGGTCAGGTATTGCTCGCCTTCGTACGTTTCCAAGCCCTCGAAGCGAGGCTCGATCGGTGCCGAAATGAGGCCTGTTGCCATGATGCAGTAGGTGGCCGAGAGTTCATCGCCTTGGTCAGTGCGAATGCGCCAACGCTGGCTCTGTTCGTCAAAGTGTGTATGCGTGACGCGGGTGCCAAACTGAATGTCCTTGCGCAGATCAAAGCGATCTGCGACGTGGTTAGCGTAGCGCTCGATCTCGGGCTGACCGGCGTAGCGCTCGCTCCAGTCCCACTCCTGTTCAAGCTCTTTGGAGAAGGAATAAGAGTATTCGACACACTCGATATCGACTCGCGCGCCAGGATATCGGTTCCAGTACCAGGTGCCGCCGACAGCCTCTCCGATCTCGAAACACTGAACACTTAGTCCGCGCTGTCGGGCACGATGGATCATGTAGAGTCCGGCGAAGCCGGCGCCCACAATCACCATGTCGACTTGTTTTACGTCAGGCTTCACAACGTGCTTAGCAAGAGGAGTCCATTTCTGAGGTGCCGGTCCACCATACCAGCGTTGAGCAAAGCGCGTGTGAGATTTGTCTCAACGCCCTAGGCGGGAGTGGCAAAGCCAGCCAGTTGCTTCCAGGCTTCGCGATAGTCGTAGTCAGTATCGAGTGCCAGATTCAGCGTGTTGTAGGAGGAAAAATCGCTCACCACATGCGTGATTTGGACGATGCCCTTATCCGTGAAGCCGTGATCTCGCAATGACGCTACCTGCGCGTCGGTCACAGCGGCGGGGTCCGAATTGACCTGCAGTGCATAGCCGAGAATCGTGCGCAACCGATCGCCTTCAACCGCCTGCACTCCCGATTTGAGTAGCTGGCCAACGTAGTCTTCGGCGGTGCCTAATCCATGATTCAGAATGGTGCAAAAAGCTGCCGTGCAGTAGGGGCATCCGTTGGCCTGAGAGACCAGAATGCCGATGTGCTGAATCTCTTCCATGGTGAGTTCGCCCATATCCCAGAGCACCTTGGTTGCGCCCAGTTTGGCAGTGAAGAACTCGGGGAAATTGAGCTCCACGTAGAAGTGGTTCGGAACGCTACCTTCCATCTCCGTTACCCAGGCAAAGATGCCTTCGATCGCCGGGTCAGTGACGCGCGCGGGTTTAGGTAGTGCTACTCTCGCCATACTGATTTCTCAATTGCTTTGCCTTTGTGATCGCGATTATGCCTGCTTCATATTTGGATTTCTGGCGACACCGCCTCCACCCATGGTGAGGGGCCCGTTATGGTTTCCAAAACAGCTCATTGCATTACTGACGCGAGTGATTCAGGGGTATTCCCGCCGTTAGTCCACTTGAATGGTTATCCATTTCCAGCGCGTCATGATATCTAAATCGGCGTCGGTGCCCTCTCTGCCGAGACCACTCATGCCGTTGCCGCCAAACGGGATGTGGGGTTCGTCTTGAATTGACATCGCGTTAATATGAACCATGCCGGCATCGGATCTCGCGGCGGCCCTCATCGCGCTCGAGATGTCTGAGGTAAAAATCGCACAACTCAGACCGTAGCTCGTATCGTTTGCCAACTGTATTGCCTGCTCCAAACCATCAACGGTGTAAATCGACGTCACGGGGCCAAATGTTTCTTCTCCGAAGACCACCATCTCACTGGTCACGTCCGACAGTATTGTCGGTGGGCAACAGTTGCCCAGCCACTCACCGCCGTGGAGAAGCGTTGCGCCTTTCTCTAACGCGTCTGCGACGTGTGACCTGACTCTGTCCGCTTGTCGCGAGCTGATGATGGGTCCAATGGCGGTTTCCGGATCTGAGAGGTCGCCCACTTTGACTCCCTTGGCAATTTCGACAAATGCAGGGATGAACTGTTTCGCTATTTCTGACTGCACGATTATCCTGCTAGAAGCCATGCACGCTTGGCCTTGAAAGAAAAAAATGCCCAGCATGGCCGCTTCGAGTGCCTTGTTGAGGTCAGCATCGTCGAGGATGATTAGTGGATTCTTGCCGCCCAGTTCAAGGGTCACGGGCTTCATGCTCTTCGCCGCGATGTTGGCGACGTGTTGGCCGATTCTGGGAGAACCACAAAAGTTAATAGCGGCAATGTCATTGTGCGATGTGAGGAAGTCCCCTATCTCCGCAGGATCTCCCGTGACGAAGTTAAATACGCCCCCCGGCAGGCCTGCCTCATGAAGGGTTTTTGCGAACTGGACGGTAACCTGTGGCGCGAATTCTGAAGGCATCAGAACCGCTGTGTTGCCAGTCGCAATCACCATCGCGATCTGTTTCACATTCTTCAAAAGAGGCACGTTGAATGGGGTAATGCAGCCGATGACGCCCACTGGCTCTCTAACGGACATGCCGAAAGCGCCGGGCCGATCCAATGGCATCGTTTGACCCACCAACCTTCTTGGTACACCCGCAGCGGCGCGGAATGCATTGATGCAATATTCGACCTCAAAAGCGGCTTTCATCTGCGGAGAGCCTACTTCATTGATAAGCAAGTCCATGTACACATCACGGTCTCTCTCAACTATCGACGCCGCGTCGCAAAGTATTTTCTCTCTTGTGCGTACCTCACTGTCCTTGAAATGCTCAAAGGCAATCTTGGCATCGGCAACAGCTAAGTTGACGTCGGCCGAGTTTCCTTTTGCCACTCGAGCAATGAGATCAGCATTTGATGGATTGAGATCGTCAAAATACTCTCCTGAGCTGGGCTTATGGTCTTTTCCGCCTATCCACAATTCGCTCGTGTTCATCTGTTTCTCTCATCCTCCCTTTGGGTCGTTGAAGATTAAACGTTTGCGCTTCGATCCAGTAAGGATATCGCCGGGTCGGATTGGGCGTGCACCTGCAATAAAAAGCGCAGGCGACCTCCGGTCTGGAAGCTACCCTATAATTTTTGGGCCTGATAATTGGCGCCGGCCAAGCGCGCGTTGCGTTTAGTCAGTCGCATCGGATCGCACCTTTGTTTATGATTTTTATGAAAGGTGACGAGGATTGCAATTGGATGGCAGAGGTTAGCGGAAACCTTGAGGCCAAATCGGTTAGAGCGCAGCTCAACTCCAGAGAGATGTCCTTCGCTCAGTGGGAAGTAGTGCTCCTGTGCACTGCGATCAATATGCTCGACGGCTATGACGTGTTAGTCATGTCTTTTGCGGCGGCTCCGGTTGCGGCCGATTGGCAGCTGGATCCTGCTAACTTAGGGCTACTGCTGAGTGCGGGGTTAATCGGCATGGCGCTCGGGTCAATTGTACTCGGATCGCTCGCTGATGTCCTGGGCAGAAAACGGCTGGTGCACATATGCCTTATCACGGTGACGCTTGGAATGATTTTGTCCGCGTACACGCAGTCTCAACTGCAACTGCTCACACTGCGTTTTGTTACGGGGGTCGGTATTGGAGGGATGCTCGCAACCCTGACTGGCTTGGTGTCGGAGTACTCAAATGATAAGCGCCGCGGCATCTGCATGGGGTTGCTCCAGTCAGGTTACCCCCTTGGCGCTCTGTTAGGGGGAATGATTGCTGCGCAAATAATCCAGGTTGCAGATTGGCGGTCGCTATTTCTGTTTGGAGGTGGGCTCTCAGCAGTGTTGCTGCCTTTGATCGTCATTCGCTTACCCGAGTCGCTCGACTTTGTGTCGAGATCTGGCAGTTCTGGAGCCGACGACATGAAAAGGCGGCTATTAGACAAGTTTGAATTATCAGAGCCGCAACACAGCATGGTCGAAGACTTGGACCAAGCCACCGGGAGTTGGAGAAGCTGCTTCACTCCCTTAGAAACGCGGATTAACACGCTATTACTCTGGTCGTGTTACCTCGCGCTCATGTTTTCGTTTTATTTCGTTGTAAGTTGGACACCTAAATTATTGGTAGACGCGGGGCTCTCGACCTCCCAGGGGATATCAGCGGGGGCAATTCTGCAAGCTGGCGGTCTGGTGGGCGCGTTGGTGATTGGGTTGTTGGGCAGTAAATGTGCGGTGAATAAGTTGGCGGCTTGGTTTTTTTCAATCAGCGTGGTCGTGATTTTGGCCTATGGTTGGGCTGACGGAGAATTGACGGCGTTAATGATATTGTCTGCCATGATGGGCTTCTTCCTCATTGGCGCCATGATAGGTCTCTACACGATTGGACCCGCGTTGTATGACGCCAAGTCGAGAGTGACGGGGGTTGGGCTGGCGATTGGTGTAGGCAGATTGGGGGCGATCGCCGCGCCTTTTGCTGGCGGTCTTATGTTGGAGGCTGGCCTCGAGATCAGCCTCATATACGCCGTGTTTGCCGCTCCGCTCGTTTTGGCAGCATTTGCGGTGCGCTCAATATCTCTGCCGATGGCCTTTAGGTGATCCTGTGAGCGGGTTTAAAGTTCGGTGTCCAGACCGAGATGTCATGGGACCTAGCAATACACTACACTCGGCATCTCAGGTCTTTGAAAATTTGATTTGGAGCGGAGTCACGTAATGGCAAGTTTTGAACAGAAGTTCTCCCACCCTTCATTTCCACCCATAAGCAGATCGCTTCCACTGCCGCCAGCATCAGCTCTGAAGCGGAGGGTGACGAGTGTCATCTGCCTCATAGCGATCGCGACTTTTCCCGCAAGTGTAAACGCCAACCTAGAAGAGGTAGTGGTAACGGCGCGGAAGAAAGTCGAGTCGCTGCAAGACACGCCTATTTCGGTAACGGCACTCTCTGGAGATCGCTTGGAGGACATGGGCTTATCGCGCATCACAAAACTCCAGAACGTGACGCCTAATCTCGTGTTTCAGAATACACCGGCATACAGTGGCGCCGGCAACAACGCTGCGGTCTATATTCGAGGCGTAGGGCAAAAAGACTTCGTTCCAACTATTGATCCAGGCGTCGGTATTTATGTCGATGAGGTTTATCTGGGCCGATCGGCTGGAGCCGTGCTAGATATGATCGATATTCAGCAGGTGGAGATACTGCGTGGGCCACAGGGAACCTTATTTGGTAAGAACACTGTTGGCGGCGCAATAAGCATCACTACCACCAAGCCGAACGACGAGTTTGGCGGTAAAGTTGACATCAAGGTAGGGACAGACGAGCGCCGGAACATTAGGGGCGTGCTCAATCTACCTCTGTCGGACACCCTATATGCGAGGGGCAGTTTTGGAAGTCTGCAGCAGGATGGGTATGTTTTCAGACCCTTTGATGGCAAAGACCTTGGCAATCAGGATACGGTCATGGGCAGGTTGGCTCTGAGGTGGGCTCCTTCTGATACCTTCACCGCAGACTTGGCGTTCGATTACTACGATGACGAGACGAATGGCCCGCCGTTGCTTACGACTAGGGTCGACGAGTTCCCAGAGAGTGCAACGGCGATCCCGGGGGGTAACTTCCCATTCATTCACAATTTGTTTGCGGGATTCAGCCCGGATTTCGGTGGCCCGAATCCAATCGTCTGCACCCTCCCAGACGCGCCGGTCGCCTGTTTTACTAATGCTAATGCAGTCACGGGGGACAATACGAATTTGGGCACCGGCCCGAATTTCTCAGAGATGGAAAACGAAGCGGTTTCGCTGACGCTGACTTGGGATCTCGATGCATTCACCGCAAAGTTGATTGCCAGTCATAGAAGCCTCGATGGGGAGTTCGCGAGCGATCGAGATGGTTATGCCCAGAACGACGGAGAGCCGGCGGTACCGGGTCTGCCGATCATGGTCAACCCGATCACTCACTACTTCGATACCTTCCAGCAAGATCAATTTTCCGTTGAATTACAACTGTCTGGGAGTTCGGTGGAGGACAGATTGAGTTGGGTGGTAGGGGTTTACGCCTTTGAGGAGGACGGAGAAAATATCAATCCAGTGGATTTCACCACCGTGTCAATACAAAGCGGCGGTTATTTTGATTATTCGAGTGAGGCCGTTTTTGCTCAGGCAACTTTTGATTTTACCGACAAGCTCTCTGCAACAGCGGGCATACGTTACACCAAGGAAGACAGAGACTACTTGCCTGACCAGTACATCCAGGAAATGCCACTGGGAGGGCTGCCATTTCCCTGCTTCAATTCAGACGGCTCAACAAAAGTATGCGCGTTGGGAGACAGGGTCGTTCCATTTGAGACCGTGAACAACTCGATCTCGGAAAGCACGCCGATGGTGAGTGTCAGCTACTCACTTACGGATGACGTAATGCTCTACGGCACCTATAGCGAGGGTTTCAAGGTCGGTGGTTTCACGCAACGTATTTTCCCCCCTGAACCCAGCTTGCCTGCCTTCGGGCCTGAGTATGTGGACTCTCTAGAAGCTGGGATCAAAGCGGAGCTCTTAGATAACTCATTGCGAGCAAATTTTGCGGTTTACTCTGCGGACTATACTGACTTACAAATCCTCATAAACGAGCCAAGTAGAGTCGGGCCATACACCACTAATGCGGGCGACGCGACCATCGAGGGTTTCGAATTAGAGGTTAACTATTTGGCTCAAAATGGGGTGTTGATTGATCTGGCGGTGGGCTACACGGACGCTGGATACGACTCGCTGAACCCTAATCTTTTCTCTGGTCTGAGTGTGTCTGATCCCTTCGTATTCATATCAGAATGGAATACTCATCTTTCGGTCACAAAAACGTTCGATACCCAATATGGAGAAATAACGCCGCGACTGGATTGGTCATGGAGGAGCAAATTTTACACCAACGCCGGGGGCCTCCCGTTCGCACCGGCCTGGGCTGACCCTCTGGTTCAGCCTGATTATTCTGTGGTTAATATGAGCGCTAGGTGGCAGTCTGCTTCCTCCGGACTCAGCGTTACTGCGGGTGTCGACAACGTGGGTGACGAGGAATTCAGTATTTTTGGAGACTACCAATCAACCTTTGGCAGTACAGCTCAGGCATTTGATCGCGGCAGGCAGTACTACGTGATGTTGGGCTATAGTTTCTGACATTCCGTAGCGATAGATAGCTCTCGGCTGCATGCGCGCTGCTGAGGGCTCCCTAGAAGCAGTCGAGAGCACCCTAGAGGCCGCGCAATGGATATCGACCAGTTAATCAAGGATGACGAGGTTCACCGCGACGTCTATGTGAGCGAGGAGGTATTCGCTCTGGAGATGGATCGCATCTTCGGCTCGGCGTGGATTTATATCGGTCATGATTCGCAAATTCCCGAGCCCGGTGACTATTGGACAACTCGTGTTGGTCTAGAGTCGGTGGTAATGGCTCGAGGGAAGCGAGACGAAATCAACGTTTTCTATAACCGCTGTCCCCACAAGGGCGCGAGAATAGCTGGGGACGGTTGCGGGCATACCAAAGGGCTTTTCAGGTGTCCGTATCATGCGTGGACCTTCAATCTCGACGGGACCTTGAGGGGCGTGCCCTATCTTGAGGGCTACGAAAACACGCGTTTTGATATGGCTGATCCGCGCTTTTCTCTTCGAAAAGTCGCTCAAGTGGCCTCGTATCGCGGGTTTGTCTTTGCCTCACTCTCAGAAAGGGCGGTCGATTTTGAGTCCTTCATTGCCGGTATTAAAAGCTCTCTGGATAATTTTTGTGATCGTGCACCGAATGGCACGGTATCAGTGGCGGGCGGGGTTTTTCGTGTTGTCCAGCGGTCCAATTGGAAGATTTTTTTTGAGAATCTAAATGATACCGGTCATCCCATTGCCACGCATGAGTCTTCCTACCGGGCGGCTAGGCAGTATGCTGATGAGCAGTTGGGAGGCGAGTTGCCTTTTGAGCTGCATATCATTGACGGCAACGGCGCGCCGCCGAAGTTCTGGTCTGATCTCGATCTGCATGCTTTTGAATTTGGTCACAGTTACATGACGGCGATTTTCAACGCTCCAGACGATCCGCTATCGCAGGCCTACTTTGCGAGTCTGGCCGCAAAGATCGGTGAGGATCGGGCCAAGGAGATTCTTGGAGTGAATCGCCACAACACCATCATCTATCCGTCGTGCTCGCCGCATACTTCATTCCAGCAATGGAGAGTCATCCGTCCTTTGTCTGTTGATAGAACGCTAGTAGAGATCTTCACCTTTAGGCTTGATGGGGCGCCAGAAGAGCTACTTCAGCGGACTTTCACCTATTCGAATGTGGTTAATTCACCTTCGTCCATTGTCATGACTGACGACGTGCACGTTTATGCCGAATGTCAGAAGGGATTGGCTACTCAAGGAGGGGATTGGGTGAGCCAACATCGCAATGCAGGTCAGGACCTTCCTTTTTCGGGCGCTGACGGCGGTGAAATTGGTGTAGGCACCAGCGAGCTCCCAATACGCAATCAATTCCGCGCATGGCGAGAGTATATGGCCGGCGATGCCGCAGAAACGATCCCGCTGCAGAGCAGTGATCAGTGATGGGAACGGCGCGCGTTCCACATACGCGAGCTTCAGAAGTCCCCTACGAGGTGCTTTGCCAGTTTCTGTATCAAGAGGCAAGGCTGCTAGATCAGAGAAAATTTGACGAATGGAATGACCTGTTCGCTGAGGGCGGTATGTATTGGATACCGCTCGCGGAGGATCAGGAAGATCCCGTTAATCATCTGTCCCTCGCTTATGAGGACTCCATGATGAGAAAAGTCAGAATTAATCGCCTGAATCACGATAGAGCGTGGTCACAGAAGCCTCGGTCACGAACATCGCACACCGTGAGTGCGATTGTGGTTGAGTCGGTCTGTGAGGCTAGCAACCGGTTGGTCGTTGGCTCTGCCTTTACGGTGGCCGAGTGGAGAAGTTTTGGACATCGAACATTTGCCGGTCTCTACACTCATACACTTCAGATCTCAGAAGGCCGGTTGCAGATAGTCGAAAAGCGCGTGGATCTGATCGACTCGGCGGAGGCTTTTGAACCCATCGAAGTATTCATATAGGTATGACACTCACGGCACCCACCGTTATGCTCCCGCTTCATCTGCAGAATGAGGTGATCCACCCGGATGGCCAAATTCGCGCTGGCTTTGGAGATGACCACACGGGCAGAGCGGCGTTTCTCGATGCCGCGTTAACGGCCTTAAAGGCCGCCTCAACATCGGGCATTCCCAGAGTGTTTGTCCGGATGGCGTTTCAAGTTGGTGGAACCGACTTACCAGATAACTGCGAGTTGTACCGGTTCGTCAAATATAACGAGATCATGAGGGACGGGAGCTGGGGCGCGGAGTTTGTTGATTCTCTGGCGCCCGATAGGCCCTCTGATCTCATTGTGTCTCACAACCGCGTGAATGCATTTTATGCAACGCAGTTGGAGCAGGTGCTGTCGGACTATGGCTGCGAGCACGTGGTGCTATTTGGTGTCGCAACTCACTCGGTGGTCGAACATACTGCGCGCCACGCGGTTGATCTTGGTCTTAGGGTCTCTGTTGTCACTGACGCTTGTAGTGCTTTTCCAAGGGAGAGGCATGAGGCGAGCCTATCTGCCATTGGAAACTTGGTGACATTGGTGCGCTCGGAGGAACTTAACTTTGACTGATCAGGCGCCTGGTTCAGAGAACAGGTCTGCAACCTACATTGTAAGTGGGGGAGCCAGTCGGCTGGGGGCCGCCTTTGTGCGACGGATTTCAAAGGCGGGCAACAACGTCATTATCGGTGATTTGGATGAGTCTGCAGGTGCCAAAATCGCTGGTGAGTTCGGCAAGTCCGTAGTGTTTTGTCGATGCGACGTGCGTAGAGATGAGGATTTGGCTGATTTGGTCCAGTGCGCTAGCGACGTATTCGGTGGCCTTGATGGGATTGTGAATAACGCGGTCAGTTACTTGGACAATGGTATTACCTCTTCCAGAGCCGATTGGCATGCAGCCTTCGATGTCACTTTGTTTGGAGGTGCAGTATTGTTGGCCGAGGCATTACCATTTTTAACTGAGAGCCCCTCGGCAGCTGTCGTCAATGTGGCAAGTATTGCGGCGAAAGTTGCACAAAGAAATCGAGCGCTTTACCCAACCGCAAAAGCCGCGATCATTCATTTGACTCGCTTACAAGCGGTGCAATTGGCTGAAGCCAACATCAGG